>Ga0208544_10000162_pt1 | contig 55234 bp, 39 predicted proteins | sample DEB08_DNA_9_FD_184526 | JGI IMG/M metagenome (GOLD analysis project Ga0208544, IMG submission 184526) | Aqueous microbial communities from the Delaware River and Bay under freshwater to marine salinity gradient to study organic matter... | ecosystem: Environmental > Aquatic > Marine > Coastal ... | reverse complement strand
ACCCGGTTGGGGTTGATCAATCGGGCGGTAGACATCACCACCACCCCGCTACGCAGCAGCAATAGCTTTGAATCTTACGGAATTTAGGAACCCACCGCAGGCCTGCACGCTGGTTCGCCCATGCTAAAGCTTGGCAGGCTCATGCTAAAGCTTGGCAGGCTCATGCTTTAGCGTGGCCAAAACAGGCCCAGGTAGGCAAACAAAATGCGGCGCCATAAATGACGCTGAACCTGCGGCCAACGCCGCTACCGCTACCGCGAAGAACTCCTCTTACTCGCCGACCTCAACTACGAGCTCAGCCAGCGCATCCCCGTAGAAAGCGCCGCCGATGAGTTCCGCGTATTTGCTGGCGTTAATTTTAATAATGGTCATCAGCTCCTGCTGAACTCCCTCAATTCAAATTCTTCAGTGCCTCTTCCAGGTTCTGGATTTTGGCCTGGCCATCGGCTAGTTTCTGGCGTTCGCGGTCGACGACATCGTCGGGAGCACCGGCAACGAAACGCTCGTTGCTGAGCTTTTTCGAGACGGTCTGCACGAATCCCTGGAAATATTCCAGTTCTTTTTGCAAGCGGTCGCGTTCGGCATCCGCATCAATTTCTTCTTCAATTTCCAGGTAAAACGTGTCATTGCCTACCAGGAAGGAAACCGCGTTGGCGGGCTCCTCCGTGACCAGGGTGAGGGATTCCAGGTAGGCCATTTTCCGGACCGCTGCCTGCAAGCCAGCGTCATTGACCAGGGCTTCAGTCTTGCTCCCCGCCAGGGTCGACAGGCGAAGCAACTCGCGGGCTTTGATTTTCTTGACGTTGCGGGTTTCCCGAACTTTCACCACGGCCTCCTGGGCGAGTTCTACCCGCTGGATGAGGTCCGCATCAAAGTCTGTAGCAATGGGCCAGGTGCTCACGCAGCAGTCGTCGCCGAGGGTGCGCGCTTTAAGTCCGTGCCAAATCTCTTCGGTGACGAAAGGCATAAAGGGGTGCAACAAGGTCATCATCTGTTCGTAGACGGCGATGGTGCGCGCGTGGGTAGCAGCTGCAATGACACCGTCGGCGGGCTTGATCATCTCCAGGTACCAGGAGCAAAAATCGCCCCAGATAAATTTGTACAGTTCCATGAGCGCATCACCCAGGCGGTATTCCTGGATTTGTGCCGTGGTGGTAGCAATCACCTGGGCCAGGCGGGCTTCCATCCAACTGCACGCAATTTCACTAACGGGGTCAACAGCCTTGTCCGCGCTCACCTCCCAACCGTCGATGAGGCGCAGGGCGTTCCACATCTTATTACAGAAGTTGCGGCCTTGTTCGCAGAGTTTACTCTCGTCGAGGGCATTGCCCGTCACCGGGTCGATGGGGGCATCGAAAATGATATCGTTACCGGCCGAAGAACAAGACAACATCCCGAAACGAACGCCATCGGCTCCGTAGATTTCGATCAGGTTCAGGGCGTCGGGCGAATTGCCCAGCGATTTCGACATCTTGCGGCGCTTGCTGTCCCGCACCATCCCCGTGAAGTAGACATCGCGGAAAGGCATCGGCGGGTGGTCTTTGCCCAGTAGTTCCGGTGCCCATTCGTAGCCGGCCATGATCATGCGGGCCACCCAGAAGAACATAATATCCCAGCCCGTCACCAGGGTGCTGGTGGGGTAATAGTATTTTAATTCCTCCTGGTTTTCAAAACCATCGAAAACGGTGATCGGCCATAACCAGGACGAGAACCAGGTGTCCACCACATCTTCTTCCTGTTGGAGGTCGGCCAGGGTCAGGTGCGGTTTAGCCAGCTTTTGTTGGGCTTTGGCCAAAGCTTCCTCCGCAGTCCGGGCCACAAAAACCTCCCCGTCGTGGTACCAGGCGGGAATCCGCTGCCCCCACCACAGTTGCCGGCTGATGCACCAGTCGCGGACATTTTCGGGTTTGAGCCAGCTGTTGTACATGTTGCTCATGTTCTCCGGAAAAAAACGAACCTCACCCGAAGTAACCGCCTCCAGTGCGGATGCCGCAAACTCGTCCATTTTCAGGAACCACTGCAGGGTGAGCTTGGGCTCCACAACTGCGTTGGTGCGCTCGGAGCGACCCACGCGGGTGCGGTAGTCTTCGATCTTCACCAATGCGCCGGCTTCTTCCAGCAGCTTGCCCACATTTTTACGGGCTTCGAAGCGGTCTTGTCCAACGCAGAACTCCGCCAATTCGTTGAGCGTACCATCCAGGTTGATGATATCAATAACTTCCAGGCCATACTTCTGCCCCAGGTCGTAGTCGTTGGGATCGTGAGCGGGCGTCACTTTGAGGGCGCCGGTGCCAAATTCCAGATCGACGTAAGTATCGGTAATGATGGGTACCGACCGATTGACCAATGGCACGATCACCCGTTTGCCGTGCAGGTGCTGGTAGCGGGGATCATCGGGGTGAACGGCCAACCCCGTATCGGCCATGATGGTCTCGGGGCGTTGGGTGGCGATAACGACATATTCAGGGGTACCTTCCACCTGGTAGCGCACGTGAAAAAGGCGGGAATTTTCGTCTTCGTAGAGCACTTCCTCGTTAGACAAAACCGTGAGGGCTTCGGTGTCCCAATTGGTCATCCGCAGGCCCCGGTAGAGGCGCCCCTTCTCGTAGAGGTCAACGAAAACCTGGACCACGGCCTTGCTCAGGGATTCTTCCAGGGTGAAGCGGGTGCGTTCCCAATCGCAACTGGCGCCGAGTTTCTTGAGTTGATCCAGGATGATACCGCCGTATTCCTCCTTCCAGGCCCAGGCGTGTTCCATGAATTCATCGCGGGTGAGGTCACTTTTCTTGATGCCCTGGGTGCGCAGCAGTTTCACCACCTTGGCCTCCGTGGCGATGGAGGCGTGGTCGGTGCCGGGAACCCAGCAGGCATTTTTGCCTTCCAGTCGTGCTTTACGGATGAGAATATCCTGAATGGTATTGTTGAGCATGTGCCCCATGTGGAGGACGCCCGTCACATTGGGTGGCGGAATGACGATCGAGAAAGCTTCCCGTTCGTCGGGCTCACTGTGGAAGTAATTTTGGGCCAGCCAGTGGCTGTACCACTTATCTTCCGTTGTCTGGGGGGTATAATGCTTAGGTAAACTCATGCCGCAACTTTGATTCCTGAAAAAAGTGCCGCAAAGATAAGAATAACCCGTGGTAATCGGTGCCTAATTTTGTGGTCTTGTCTAGCTGGCGGTGGACTGGGCAGCCCGTGTTAATTCTGGTTGATGGGTACGATTACCCATTCACCCGTACCTCCATTCGGCCCTGGTCCTTGGCTTCCAGCGCCGTGGCCCCCTCCTGGAGGTAAGCATCGACCGCGCGAGCAGCTTCCCGCCCCTCACTGATGGCCCAGACGACGAGGCTCTGGCCCCGCCGCATATCCCCCGCCACGAAGATCTTGGGCACTGTGGTTTGGTAATCCTTGGCTTCCACGTTGCCGCGGGCGTCGAGTCCGACGCCCAGTTGTTCGATCATTCCTTGCTTTTGTGGGTGTAAAAAACCGGCTGCGAGCAGCAACAGTTCGCAGGGAATGTCCCGTTCGGTACCTTTTTGTTCCGTCATCTCCAGGCGGCCGGTTGCCGGGTTCTTCTCCCACAGCACCTGCACCGTTTGCAGGGCCTTGATCTGACCCTGGCCGTTGTCAATGATTTTTTTGGTCAGCAAGGCCCATTCCCGGTCACAACCTTCTTCGTGGCTCGTGGAGGTGCGCAACACCATCGGCCAGTTGGGCCAGTTGTTGGCAGCGCGTTCCACGGGTGGTTTGCCCATGATCTCAATTTGGGTGACCGATTTGGCGCCGTGTCGATTGGAGGTACCCACACAATCGGCCCCCGTATCTCCTCCCCCGATGACAACAACATGTTTACCGGTAGCCAGGATGGGCGTTTCACTACTTAGATCCTGGCTGGCTACCCGCATGTTGTTTTGCTTAAGGAACTCCATGGCGAAGTGTACCCCCTTCAATTCCCGGCCAGGAATAGGTAAATCACGGGGAACGGTAGATCCTCCACTGAGCACCACGGCATCGTAATCGGTGAGCAGGTGGCCAACGGGGATGTTCTCCCCTACGTTGGCATTGGTTTTAAAACGGACACCCGCAGCTTCCATCACGGCCAACCGGCGATCGATAACGTGCTTTTCCAGCTTGAAATCGGGAATGCCGTAGCGCAACAGTCCACCAATTGCGTCATCGCGTTCCAGTACCGTCACCGTATGCCCAGCGCGGTTGAGCTGGTCGGCAGCGGCCAGTCCTGCCGGGCCACTGCCCACAATGGCCACTTTTTTACCGGTACGGCTACTCGGTGGTGTGGGGCGCACATAGCCCCGTTCGAAAGCTATTTCGGCGATACTTTTCTCGATGTGTTCAATCGCAACGGGCGGCTGGTTGATCCCCAACACACAGGCCGATTCGCACGGCGCCGGGCAGATGCGACCCGTAAATTCCGGAAAATTATTGGTGCTGTTCAGGATTTTGTAGGCTTGTCGCCAATCCTCCTCGTAGACCGCATCGTTAAATTCGGGGATGATGTTACCCAGTGGGCAACCATTGTGGCAAAAAGGAACGCCACAATCCATACACCGGGCCGCCTGCTTGATGGTGCCTTCCACCGGAAACACTTCGTACAATTCCTTGTAATCCTTGACGCGCTGTTGAGCAGGGCGCACCTGGGGCAATTCCCGGTTATAAGTGAGAAATCCTTTTGGATCTGCCATGGTTATTGCTTTGAGGAAAGCTGACGTTCAGGTACGCTACTTTCCTGTTTTATGGTCTACCTGAAAATTTCTAAAAATTTACTGCTGCAGCCTTGACCCCCAAATCGGGTTTCTGCTGTTTGCGTTCCAATACCGCTTTGTAATCGCGGGGCATTACTTTGGTAAAGCAGGCCAACGTCGTCTCCCAGTTGTTGAGCATCTCCAGAGCCGTTTTGCTGCTGGTATAAGCGAAATGATTCCGCAGCATTTGCCGCAGGAGCTCCTGGTCGTCGGCATCCAATTCCTCGAGGTCAACCATTTCCGGGTTTAAGCGCTGGGCAAAATCCTGGCGTGGATTGTAAACAAAAGCCATTCCCCCACTCATGCCTGCGGCAAAATTCTTGCCGGTTTCCCCCAGGACAACCACCAGCCCACCCGTCATGTATTCGCAACCATGGTCACCGATGCCCTCTACGACGGTTTTCACGCCGGAGTTTCGGACGGCAAAACGCTCCCCAGCCATTCCTTTGATGTAGGCTTCACCTGCCGTAGCACCGTAAAAAGCCACGTTGCCGATAATAATATTTTCAGCAGGATTGAAAGTAGCCTCCCGATCCGGCACGACAATGAGCCGGCCACCGGAAAGCCCCTTGCCAAAATAATCGTTGGCTTCCCCTTCCAGGGTGAAAGCAAGACCGGATGCACCGAAGGCGCCAAAGCTCTGCCCCGCAGAACCCCGGAAGCGGTACTGGATGCTGCCGTCGGGCAACCCTTCACCGAGCCACTGCTTACTGATCTCATAAGACAGCATGGTGCCTACCGCCCGGTCGGTATTTTTGATGGTAAAAGAACCCGTTACCACCTGGGCCGCCCGCAGCGCTGGCTGAGCGTGGACGATGAGTTTACGGTCCAGGATGTGTTCAATACCGTGGTCCTGAGGTACCTGCTTGTACTGCCCCACTTCTTCACCCACTGGTTCTTTGTAGAGGATGGGCTTGAGGTCGATCTCCCGGTATTTCCAGTAGCTGATGTCCTTGTTGACCTTGAGCAGTTCTACGTGCCCCACCATCTCATTGATGGTGCGGAAACCCAATTCCGCCATAATCTCGCGCAGGTCCTGGGCCAGAAAGCGGAAAAAATTGATGACGTGTTCGGGATCACCCGTAAAGCGCTTGCGCAATTCTGGATCCTGCGTAGCAATACCGACAGGGCAGGTATTGGCGTGGCATTTACGCATCATAATACACCCCTCGACCACCAGCGCAGCGGTGGCTACGCCCCACTCTTCAGCACCCAGAAGAGTAGCAATGGCCAAATCCCGGCCGGTGCGCAACTGCCCGTCGGTTTGCAGGGTGACCCGGTCACGAAGCTTATTCCTGACCAGGGTCTGATGGCTTTCGGCCAGGCCCAACTCCCAGGGCATCCCGGCGTGGTGAATGGACGACAAAGGCGAAGCCCCTGTACCGCCATCATGCCCCGCAATGAGGATGACATCAGCTTTCGCTTTAGCAACCCCACTGGCGATGATACCGACGCCCGCTTTCGAGACCAGCTTGACGTTGATACGGGCGTCCCGGTTGGCGTTCTTGAGGTCAAAAATCAACTGTGCCAGGTCTTCGATCGAATAAATATCGTGGTGCGGCGGCGGGGAGATCAACCCTACGCCCGGAGTCGAGTGGCGAACGCGGCCGATCCAGTCATCGACTTTATCGCCGGGCAGCTGCCCGCCTTCACCAGGTTTGGCACCCTGCGCCATTTTTATCTGCAACTCCGAAGCCTGGCTGAGGTAGTGGCTGGTGACACCAAACCGACCCGAAGCCACCTGCTTGGTAGCGGAGCTGCGGTTGTCGCCATTTTCGTCCAGCTGGTAGCGGATTTCGTCTTCCCCACCCTCCCCGGAATTGCTGCGGCCACCAATGCGGTTCATCGCAATAGCCAGCGTGGTGTGGGCTTCCCAGGAAATGGAACCAAAAGACATGGCCCCCGTCGCAAAACGCGGCAGAATAGCCTCGATCGGTTCTACTTCTTCCAGGGGGACGGGTTGTCCTTTGCGGAAAGCCAACAAGCCCCGCAATGTCAATGCTTTTTGGGTTTGGTTGTTGATGACTTTCGCGTATTCGCGGTAAGCGTCGTAATCATTCGTACGGGCAGCGATTTGTAAATAGTGGATACTTTTGGGGTTGAACAAATGTTCTTCGCCGCGGCGTTTCCACTGGTATACCCCGCCAACCTCCAACTGCGGATTGGGGACCGACAACTCGGGGAAAGCCAGTGCGTGGCGCACCAGGCTTTCGCGGGCAATGCCGTCGAAACCGATACCCTGAATGCGGCTGACCGTGCCGACAAAGCACTGGTCCACGACTTCGCGGTTGACCCCCAGGGCTTCAAAGATCTGGGCGCCCTGGTAGGATTGCAGGGTAGAAATACCAATCTTGGACATGATCTTGAGCAAGCCCTTCCCGACGGCCTTGTTGTAGACGTCGATGTAGTAGTCGCGCAGTTTTTCCTGATCAAACAAGCCTTTTTGGTAGAGGTCGGAAATGGAAGCGTAAGTCAGGTAGGGGTTGATGGCGCTGGCGCCATAACCGATGAGGGTTGCGAAATGGTGGGTTTCGCGCGCGTCGCCCGTTTCCACCACGAGGGAGGTCTGGGCCCGCAGCCCGGTACGCACCAGGTGGTGGTGGATGGCGCCCACTGCCAGCAGGCTGGGGATGGGGGCATGGAAGGCATTGGTCTGCCGATCACTGATGATCAGTATATTGTGGCCGTTGCGCACCAGGTCTTCGGCAATCGCACAGATATGAGCCACCGCCGCTTTGAGCCGGCCGGCCTGGCCGCCTACCTTGAAAATGGCGTTGACGATACCCGCACGGTAGTGCGTATGGTTCATTTGTTTGATCCGTGCCAGGTCGCTATTGGATAACAACGGATGTTTCAGGTGGATATAACGTGCGCGTTCCGGTTTGATGTCCAGCACATTGTCTTCGCCACCCAACATGGCGTACAACGACATCACGCTGCGCTCCCGGATGGGGTCGATCGGCGGATTGGTTACCTGGGCAAACAGTTGCTTGAAGTAGTTACTCAGGTGCTGCGATTGCTGGGACAGGCAAGCCAGGGGAATATCCGCCCCCATGGAACCGATCGGATCCATGCCCCTGGCGATCATCGGTTGGATGATGATCTTGAGATCTTCTTTGGTAAAACCGTGCAGTTGCTGCAGGCGGAAAAGGGTTTTTGAGTCGAGGGAAACGCCGGGTTTGTTTTCCAGTGGCAGGTCAGCCAGCGTAATCCGGTTAGCGTCCAACCATTCGCGGTAGGGCAAACGGCGGCAGATGGCATCTTTGAGCTCCTGATCGCCGATAACGCGGTGCTCCTGTAAGTCGGCGATGAGGATACGGCCGGGTTGGAGCCGTCCTTTGAGGACAATGGTCGACTGGTCAATGGGCAGCGCGCCCGCTTCGGAAGCAACGATCAGGCGGTTATCCTTGGTAACACAGTAGCGAGAGGGGCGCAAGCCGTTGCGATCCAGGGTAGCGCCTACGAGAATACCGTCGGTGAAGCACATACTGGCGGGCCCGTCCCAGGGTTCCATCAGCGTGCGGTGGTATTCGTAGAAAGCCCGCTTGTGGTCGGGCATCAGTTCGTCGTTTTGCCAGGCCTCGGGAATCATCATCATCAGGGCGTGGGGCAAGCTGAATCCGTTGAGCACTAAAAATTCCAGGACGTTGTCAAAATTTCCGGAATCCGACAACTGATCGCCGCAGATGGGCAGGAGTTTTTCCAGCTCCTCGCGGGAAAACTGCGTGGATTCCAGCAAGCTTTCCTTACTCTTCCACCAATTGAGGTTCCCCTTGATGGTATTGATCTCTCCATTGTGGGCGATCATCCGAAAAGGTTGGGCCAGCTTCCACTTGGGCAGGGTATTGGTCGAGAAACGGGAGTGGATGAGGGCAACCGCCGACTTGCAACGGCTATCCTGGAGATCCGGGAAATAAGGCCGCAATTGCCAGGTGGTCAGTTGGCCTTTGTAGATGATGGTTTTGTAGGAAAAGGAAGCCATGTAAAAATGGTCCTTGGTTGCCGGGAAGGTAGCGTGAATATTGTGTACCGCATACTTGCGCAACACGTACAGGCGACGCTCCAGGTCGGCGGGTTCGAGCGGTGTTTTAGGCCGCACAAAAACCTGTTCCATGCGGGGCTCCGTCGAGCGGGAAGTAGGCCCGATTTCCTCGTGATCCGTGGTCACCTTGCGGTAGCCCAGGCGGACCAGCCCCAATTCATCGATGTAGTCATCGAACAGAAAGCGACATTGCTCACTGAGCTGTTTGTCTGCGGGAAAGAAGATCATGCCCACTCCGTATTCACCGAAAGCAGGTAATTCGAAGCCATTCTCCCGGCACTTATCCACCAGGAAGTCGTGGGGTAATTGAATGAGGATGCCAGCGCCATCACCAGAATTCGGTTCGCAGCCACAGGCACCCCGGTGCTCCATATTCATGAGCATCGTGAGGGCGTCCTTCACCAACTCGTGGGTAGGTTCCCCGCTCAAATTGGCGATCAACCCCGTACCGCAGGCATCAGATTCCATACTGGGGCAGTACAAGCCCGTTTGCGGGCTTGACTGGTCGGTCAAATCCAATTGGTCGTTATTCAGTTCTTGCATAAACGATTTCGTATTTCCGGCCTTATGTTGGTTGTAGGCAAAAGGAAAATCTTCCTTTTATTAGAATGATAAATATACAGCGGAGCTAGAGAAATATCAGGATTCCAGCCATTCAATCCCCGCTGGAATTACAAGCTTTACGGCCGTATCACGAAGGAAGGAACACCATTCGGTGCACTGGGCATAAGTAAAAAATATAAAATATTATTCCTTAATATACGCAAAAAACAATAGAAAAAATTAAAATAATAGCAAATGTTAATTTTATTTTTTGTCCAGATTTTTAATCCATTTGTCGCCAACGCCCTTTTTGTGTTCAGCAACAGGCTGTTTTTATTACAGTTTCTAAGCCAATAAGCTGCCGGCAATAAAGGATGGAAGTCAGAAAATCACTTCCGTAGCGCCGTAACCGTAGCGGTGGTGGTACTCGTTGGTAAAGGAAACAACCGCCGGCGAGGCCCGGAGGCGTTCGGCGATCTTTGCTTTGAGGGTGCCGGCGCCCAGGCCGTGGATGACGAATACCCGGTCGACGCCCAGGCGGATGGCACGGTCTAAATAGGCGTCGAAGGCTTTCAGCTGGGTACTCAAGATTTGGTTGGCGGGAATCTTGGCTGGGTCAGCGACGATTTTCTCAATGTGCAAATCAATTTCATTGGCAAACGTCGCCATCTCCCAGACTTCGTGGGGCAGTTCCTGCAAGTTAAACCAGGACTTGGTGGCCGTTTTCACCTTGCGCGAGGTATAAGCTTGCAGCGATTCCGGCGGCGGTATCGGTTTAGCGGGCACAGGCAGGGCCGTCAGTTCCTTTTCCGAAAACAGCTGATAGAGGTATACCGGCCGGTTGAGGTAGGGAGCCGTTGTTATTTTATTAAAGAACTGGGTGGGGCGCAATTTAACTTCTTTGACCAGTCGCCGCCCCGTGCCTTTGCCATCGGGCAACAAGCGCCAGTTTTCCAGATGTACGGCCGCATTGTCGTTCAATTCTGCGTATTTCAGGCTACCAGCTTCCACCATGGTGCGTGGCCCCAGGCGCCCCTGGGTTGTCCATACTTTTTCTTTAGCCAGGTTCAAGGTTAACTGGTAAAGAAAATGGTGCTGGGTATCATTGATCAGGAATAGCCGATAGTGTTCAGGCGTATCATCGGCCCGCAAAACCGGATCAAAGGCCAGTTGGAGGCCCTGCGGCTTGAGTACCATGTACTGGCTGTCGACCGTAGCCAGCTGAATCGGCAGCGGTTCCGGTTTTTTCTTACCCGGCACAATCTTGGCCTTAACCGAGGTCGCCTGCTCGGTGGAGATGCGCTCCAGGGCATCCTGTCGGACAGGAATCACATCCCCATCGGACAAGCGAATGGCGATCAGGTCGTGTTCCAACCACTCCTGCACTACGCCCACATCATTGGTGTGGATGAGTCTTACCTTGGTTCCTATTGAGAATAACATATAAAGTGGCGATAACTATTTGCGAATAATAGCCACAAAGATAGCCTATTTTTTGCGCTAACTGCTGCTGGCTGACGGGGCCTTGGCCGGTAATTGTTCGAGGAGCACCTCCGGCCAGCGAACGACTTGCTTCAGGTAGCGAAACAATTCACCACCCTGGGCAGCATCCAACAGCCGGTGATCCATGGCGATGCCCAGCTTCAGGAGCGTACGGGGTACAATTTGTCCATCGACAACGCAGGGCTTCTCCTGGTGCCCACCGAGGATGAGTACGAAGGAGATGTTTGCTGCTGGCAGCAGCGCCGGATAGCCGATGTCCAGGCCCAGGCTGCCGATATTGGACACCACAAAAGAACCAAAGCGGTGTGCCGTCAGCCCGGGCAAATTGAAGCCCCAGCGCACGGTGAGGGTATACAGCAACTGGTACATCCACTGCCGGAAGGGCCAGGGAATACGGGCCAACATGGTTTTCAGTTCCTGGCTACCATCCTTGGTGGTACGGGCAATTTTCACTTTATCGGTCATCGCCGCCACCGCTTCGGCCAGAGTCAGTTGGTCGGCGTGCTCCAGGCGAATGGTTCCCATTTGGGCATTTTTCAGCAACACACTGATGGTCGCGTCAATCTGAGGATGCGACACCACGTTTCCCCGACGAATATAGGTATTCAAGGCGGGTAGCTCCGTGGCCATGGCCCGGGCAGTAGCCAGGGTGATGACATGCGTGAGGGTCACCTTCAGTCCGGCTTGGCGTTGCTGCTGGATAAAGGCGTTCAGAACGGTGATGTCCAGCTCCACGGAACCAATAATTTTGGAGTCCCGGGGCTTTTGGTAAATGGTAGCGGCGGTTTTTCGCCACGGAGAATTGAGCATGTCGGAAGGGTAAGCAATTAATAGTTCAGAAAGCCTGGTGGCTTTAAAAAGTTAGCGGGTAAAGGTACGCGTTTCTTTTGCTGTGGGGGTATGTGCTTTGGCTGGCCGGTTAAGGTTGCCAGACGAAGGTCTTTTTTAAAGGACCAATGGTCACGGTGAAGGCACCGGGTTCGGTTACCCACTGGTTGTGCTGGTTCACAAAAGCAAGGTCTTTGGCCGCAAGGCTAAACCGGACCTCCTGGCTGGCACCCGGAGCCAGGGCAATTTTCGCAAACCGGCGCAGTTGCTTTACGGCTGGCGAAATACTCGCCACCAGGTCGCTGGTGTACAACTGCACGACTTCCTGTCCAGCGCGCTTACCGGTATTGGTGACGGTTACCCGCACCTCCAGTACCTCTTCTCCTGTAACAACGGTATCGGGCAGGAAGCGCAAGTCGGCATAAGCAAAGGTCGTGTAGCTGAGGCCGAAGCCAAATTCGTACTGCGGGTTGAAGCCGTCGTAGCCAAAATTCTGGTCCCGCTCGTCCGAGCGCAGGTGATCATACGCCCAAATGGATCCCGAATACCGGGGGTAGGTGTAGGGCAGTTTGCCGCTGGGGTTGGTATCGCCAAACAAGACTTCGGCAATGGCCCGGCCGCCTTCCTGCCCGGGCACGTAAGCCAGGAGTATGCCATTGGCCAGCGGTTCGATTTCCCGGATCAGGCGGGGCCGCCCTTCCACCAGCACCAGGATGATGGGTTTACCCGTTTGGGCGAGGGCCCGCACCAGGTCCAACTGGGCCTGGGGCATGCTCAGGTCGTCAATATCGCTGGGCTTTTCGGTAGCCGGTTGTTCACCAAGGCAGACCACCAGGTAATCCGCCGCCTGGGCAGCGGTCACTGCGGCAGCAATATCTACTTCCTCCGTATAAGTCGTTCCGGGTACGAAGCTCACTTGTTCCGAACCGAGTTTAGCCTGAATGGCTTCGAAAATGGTTTGCTTTTCTTCGTCGTTGTAGGCGGTTTCCCGACCGCTCCAGGTTCGGGACCAGCCGCCGTTCAAATAATTGAGCGAATTGGCGGCGGCACCAGTCACCAGCACGTTGGCCTTTTTGGGCAGGGGCAAAACCGCTGCTTCGTTTTTCAAGAGGGTCAGGCAGGCCAGCGCCGCCTGGTAGCTTTCCGCTACCGACGCAGCTGAACCCACTGCCGGGTACAGGGAAGGCGGCGGAAGGGGGTTTTCAAATAATCCCAGTTGGAACTTCACCTTCAGAATGCGACGGACGGCATCATCAATCCGGGACATGGGCACTTCACCGTCTTTGACCAATTGCACCAAATGCACGGCAAAGCTTTCATCATAGGGTTCCATGCACATATCCAGGCCCGCCAGTACCGATAGCTTGACGGCCTCGCGCTCGTCGGCCGCCACCTGGTGGGCTTCCACGAGGTTCATGATATCCGACCAGTCAGAAATGGTGAAGCCCTGAAAGTTCATTTCTCCTTTTAAGACCTCGGTGATCAGGTGGTAGTCGATGTGGGAAGGGATGCCGTTGACCGAACCCGAGTTGATCATCACCGTGAGGGCTCCGGCGTCGATGGCTGCCTGGAAGGGGGGGAAGATATACTGCCGCAACCAGCGCTCGGGCAAGTAGACGGGCGAGCGATCTTTGCCATTGTAGGCCATACCATAGCCCGCAAAATGCTTCAGGCAGGCCGCCACGTGGTGGGGGTCGGCTACGTCATCTCCTTGCATACCGCGAACCATGGCTGCGCCCATCTGCTGGGTGAGGTAGGTATCTTCGCCAAAGGTCTCAAAAATCCGCCCCCAGAGGGGTTGCTTACAAACGTCCAGCACCGGGGAATAATTCCAGGGGATACCCGCAGCCCGTATCTCGTAGGCCGTTACGCGGGCCGCCGTTTCGGCAAAGGCTGGATCCCAGGTGGCGGCCGTCGCAATCTGTTGTGGAAAGAGCACCGAGCCCGCCGTATAATTGGCACCGTGAACGCCGTCGATCCCGTAAAGGACAGGAATACGAAGCCGGGACTCCTGGAGCGCAACCTGCTGAACAGCACCGATCAGTTGCCGCCATTCGGCGGGGGCGGGTGGGTATTTACCCATATTTTGGACGGAACCCACGTGGTGATCCAGGAGCAGCCGGCGCAACTTGGCAGAATCGATCTCGATGGTATCGCGGCCTTCCCAAAAATCGCCTTTGCAAACGGCCATCAGCCCGATGTTGGTCATCTGACCCACCTTTTCCTCCAGGGTCATCAAGGACAGGAGGCTATCTACCCGGTTATCCATAGGGTCAGCATAAGTGGCCATCGCAGTATCCGGAACAACAAAAATATCGCCCAGGACCAACATAAACAGGCACGCCATTATTTTAAGGGGACTCAACATATACTATTTTAAGCTGGTGAAGACTATTCAAAAGCGTAGACCCTGACGTAGTCAATGACCATCTTTTGCGAGGTTATGTTTTCTGCCAGGCCTTGCTGACCACCCCAACCCCCACCCATGGCGAGGTTCAGGATCAGGTTCTGGGGCTGGCTGAATGGCCAGGTAAGTTCCGTACTGTTATCCGCATAAGTAAAGTACAACTGGTCATCGACGTAAGCTTTGATGCTTTCAGAGGTCCAGTCGATGGCGTAGGTATGAAATGCTTTGTTCATGTTTTCAACGTCCAGGACAGCGGTGGGCTGGTTCCCTAATTTGAAGTAATAGGCCCCACAATGAACCGACGCATGTGCTTTCCCATTGCCGGTGGCATCATCCATTTCGTAACCGACGCTCTCCATGATGTCAATTTCTCCGCAGTACGGCCACGACATTTCGTCGCGGTAGGCATCGCCCAGGGTCCAGCCCGCTGCCCAGTTGCCTTTGTTGGGGGGTACCTGAGCGCGGAATTCGATTCTGCCGTGCACGAAGCTTACTTTTCCCCGGGTGGTCAGGCGTGCCGAGGTCCACTCGTGCCCCAGATCGCCCTTACGGGCTTCGATGATCAGGTTGCCATTTTCCTGGCGGGCATTTTCCTGGCGGCCTTCGGTGTAGTATTGCAACTCGTTGTTGCCCCAACCCCAGTCGCCGAGGTCATAAATCCACTTGCTGGTATCCGGCAACCCCGTACCATTAAATTCATCGGACCAGACCAACTTCAACGCCTTCCCGCTGGTATTTTGGGTCAGAAGCAAGGGTGTTTCCTGGTGCGCTTTCAGCAGGGTAAAACTGATGGACTGGACGTACAAACCCGCGTCTTTGAAATGAAGCTTGATGGGGTGAACCCCTTTACTCATGGGACTCCCATCGCGGCTAAAACCCTGTGGCGTATTCAGGCCACCCGTATTTTTGATGAGGATATCTCCGGTAATATTGTAGGTGCGATCGTCTTTGTTGCCGTAGTAATCTTCCACCCAGAGGGTTCCAGGCCGGGCGTTCGAGTTGGCCACCCGGATGGTCGTTTGGTAACGACCGGTTTCCGGAACGGTAACCTCATAGGCCAACCATTGGTTTGCGCCGGTAGATCCCAGTAGGGGGGTACTCTCCTGCGAGGTATGCGGGTTAAAAGTACCGCTGGAATCCGTGAAACTGGCTACCGGCACGTTGATGGTCAGGGGAGCCACCGGGGCATCGCCAACGCTGACTGCCTGGTCACCAGAAGAGGAGGCGGACCGGCAGGAAAGCAAGGACAACAGGACTAGACTCCCCCACAGGGATAACACGTGGCCACGCCACTTTTTTTCGCTATACATATCCGCAGAAATTGAGCATACGAATCAAGGGTTTGATAAACCCTTGATTCGCAGCATTTTAAAAAAAGCATTAACAAGTATTACAATCCGGAGCAGACGACTACTTAACCAGCATCGCTTCCAGTTCTTCCAGCGTTTTGCCCTTGGTTTCGGGCACGACCGCCAGGATAAACGCCAATCCGAGCGCCGCAAAGACCCCGTAGATCAGGAAGGTCGTCGCACTGCCCAGCGTCGCCAATTCCCAGGGAAAAACCAACTGGACGATAAAGCTGATGGCCGAGTTGATCAAGCCCACAAAAGAAATGGCAATCCCCCGGATGCGGTTGGGGAACAATTCCGAAAACAGCACCCACATGACCGGCCCGATGGAGATGGCAAAAGAGGCGACAAAACCCAGAATACTGATGAGGATCAGCATGGCGTTCATGGTGACCGCAGCAGTGATTAAATTCGACTCATAGGTTTTCGCCACATCGGCCCCCAGGGCACTGATCAGTGCTTCCTTATAGGTCACATCACTGTCAAAGGTGGTTCCGACCAGGGATGCCAGTTTGGACTGGTCGATTTCGGCAGGGAGGCTGGTGATCGCAGCCTCATCCAGGGTATAGGTCGCCTGGCTAAAGCTATAAGACAACAAAAACATGCACAGCGCAATACCGGCCACGCCAAAGATGAGTAAAGGCTTGCGGCCCAACCGATCGATAAACATAATGGCCAGCACCGTGAAGACCAAATTGACCAGGCCAACCAGGATTGCCTGAACAAAAGAAGCGTCCGTACCGATACCCGACTGTTCAAAGATCATAGGTGCGTAGAAGAATACCGAGTTGATACCGGTAATCTGTTGCAAAACGGCTACGACAATCCCAATAGACAAGACCAGTTTCATCGCGGGCTTGAACAGGTCGGTTAATGGCACTTTTTCGTTCTGGCTTTCACCGGCGGCGGCCAGGGCGCGTTTTACTTCTTCCATGGCCAGGATGGCTTTTTCTTCGCCGCTGGCCCGCTTCATGACGGTGAGGGCTTCGTCCATTTCACCTTTCATGATCAGCCAACGTGGGCTGCGGGGTACAAAAAAGAGGCCGAAGAAATAGAGCACCGCGGGTAAGGTTTCCAGTCCGAGCATCCAACGCCAGTTGTATTCGTCGAATTTCAGGTTCACGGCCCAGGACGCATCGGATTGCGCCAACTGCAGAATCAGGTAGTTGGTAAAGAAGGCGACCGAAATACCAACCACAATATTGAGCTGGTTGAAGGAAACCATCCGGCCCCGCAGTTCAGCGGGAGCGATTTCGGCAATGTACATGGGTGCGATAATCAGGGAAGCACCCACGCCAAGCCCGCCGATCATGCGGGCAATGACCAGGAACAAAAAGGTAGGAGCGATAGCGGAGCCGATGGCCGAAATCGCATACAGGATAGCCGCAAAGGTGAGCACCCGCTTCCGGCCGATCCGATCGCTCAGGGGGCCGGCCAGCATCATGGCTAAAGTGGCCGATAAGGTAAGCGAGCTTACCGCCCAGCCCAATTCTAACTTGGTGAGGCCAAATTCGGCTTCAATGAACTTGTTGACACCAGAGATGACCGAGGCGTCAAATCCCATCAGGAAGCCGCCCAGGGCAACCACCAGGGCGACTAAGATGACAAATTGGTTATTTTTCATAGTTAGGCAGGTATGTGTAAAAGTTGGTTAATCGCTTGTTTTTACAAAAGTGCCTAAAACCATCCAGGATGATTTTAGGCACTCTACTTAAAAAGGTTACCGGTTAATTGGAACCATTTACTTAATTCTTAATGAGTTTGGCTACGCCTTCCTGGTTGCCGATCTGTACTTTGATGAAGTAAGCACCCGGAGCAAGGGCAGACAAATCAACCGTTTGCTGGTTGCTGTCCATTTTCTCAAAATAGACTTGCTGGCCATTCAGGTTGAAGATACGAATTGCTTCCATATTTTCTTGCGCCTTAACGATCATAAAGTCTTGTGCCGGATTGGGGTAATACGTCACATCCAACGCAGGCAGGTCCACTACGGAAACGGATCCGGGGAAGCGAATATCATCCAATAAAATGGTGAAGTTTTCACCGCCGTCACCCACAACGCCCAGGTCGTAAATGAGGGTTATGCCGGTATAAACACCACCCGTCAGCCCAGACAAATCGTAAGTCAGGGTTTCCCATTCGCCGGCAACGGTCGTACTGGCCGATACTTCTACCGGTGCAGGGCCTTCCAGTTTGAAGAGCATAGGCGCACCTACGCGGTTGGCTAACACCTTCATTTCTACGGAAGTGTTGCTACCGAAAACGATCGGGCCACCGAGTGCCAGGGTACTACCACCATACACTTCGCCAGCAAACTTGATCATTTGCACCACCTTACCACTGGGATTGCTGGTAGTAGACGCTGGATTGTCGATGACAGCACCAACTCCACCCGCAAAATCAGAGAAGGTATAGCTGAGGGTAGTCGATTCAAAATCGATGGGTAGTTGTACACCACCGGTCACGGTCGTAAAGTCGATATCATCAAAATACATGGTGAAATTGGCGCCGCCATCACCCACTACACCGAGGTCGTAGATAATGGTAATACCCGTGTAGACACCTTCCGTGAGCCCGGCAAAGCCGAAGGTCAATTCTTCCCAGGCATTGGCTCCCGTGGTGCGGGCAGTCACTTCTACTGGTGCGGGCCCTTCCAACTTGAATAGTACGGGTGCGTTGGCGCGGTTGGTCCAAACCTTCATTTTAATGGCGTTGTTGGCACCAAAGTCAATGGCTCCACCCAGGGCCAGCGTGCTACCGCCGAATACTTCGCCGGCAAATTTGACCATCTGTCCTACTTTACCGCTGGCGTTGATACCCGAAGCATCGGGGTTGTCAATGACCGAAGCGACACCGCCCGCAAAGTCAGCAAATGCATACGTGAGGGTCGTCGATTCAAAATCGACAGGGACTTGTACCCCACCCATGGCAGTCGTCAATTCGATGTCATCAAAATACATCGTAAAATCGGCGCTGCCATCACCCACTACCCCGAGGTCGTAGATAAAGGTGATCCCGGTGAAGTTCAGGCTGGTCAGGCCCGCAAAGCTAAAAGTCAGTTCTTCCCATTGATTGGCTACCGTAGTGGTAGCAAACACTTCTACGGGGCTGGTACCTTCCAGCTTGAACAGGACCGAAGCCCCCACGCGGTTGGCCCAAACCTTCATTTTCACGGCGTTGTTGGTGCCAAAATCAATGGGGCCAGCCAGAGCCAGGGTGCTGCCACCGAACACTGCACCTTCAAATTTGACCATCTGCCCGACCTTACTGCTGGTGTTGATACCAGCAGCATCGGGGTTGTCAATAACCGAAGCTACGCCGCCCTCAAAATCGGCAAATCCGTAGACCAGGGTCGTCGATTCAAAATCGATGGGAATGGAGGGTGCTTGTGCAAAAGCCACCACGCTTAAAAACAAAAGGCTTAGGATCGTAGATAATTGTTTCATATTCTTTTCTTGAAATTGATAAAAGAGTTAAATAATGATTGTTGAAAAATGGATTGGGGGTAAGGTATAGTCAACTACGTAAGCGCCTATTGGTAAACTCGTACATAGTCCACTTCCATAATCTGCGGGAAGGTAGCTGTACCATCGGGGTTGCCGGGTAAATTACCACCTACTGCCAGGTTGAGGATCATGTGGAAATCCTGGTCAAAGGGCCAGGTAGTTGGTAGAGTGGTAGAACGGGTATTGGCAGGGCCGTAGGGTTGTCCGTCCAACAGGAACTGGATGCAGCTTTCGGTCCAAATGGCGGAGAAAACGTGAAAATCGTCGTGCAAAGTGCCCGTTTCCAGAAAAGTCTCGTTGCTGGTAAAGCGCCAGAAGTCGTGCCCGTAGTGGATGGTTCCAAAAACGCGCTTGGGCGTGCTGCCGATGTATTCCATGATATCAATCTCGCCGCTTTTAGGCCAGATACCGTAGACGTTGTCGGTAGGCAACATCCAGGCGGCGCCCCACAGGCCTTTCCCAATGGGCATCCGGGCCCGGATATCGAAGCGGCCATACGTCCAATCTCCTTTGTTTTTGGTAACCATGCGGGTGGATGTATACAGGTGCTCACCCAGGTAAAGGGGTGTTTCTTTGATTGCTTTAATCACCAGTTTGCCATCTGCGAGGTAGACATTCTGTGGTCGTTCGGTGTAGTATTGCAGTTCGTTGTTGCCCCAGCCGCAGAGGTTTTCACTAATCTGGCAGCCATCGCCGAGGTCAAAAGACCATTTGGATTGGTCGATTTCAGCGCCGTCAAATTCGTCACTCCAGACCAGGGTATAGTTTTCCAGGCTGTCCGAAGCTTCACAACCGCCTAATTCTCCGGGGCTATCGCAGCTTGAAAAACCAAGTAGTGCAAATAGTGCGCAAGTAAACATTGTTTCGAAAAACCGCGTCTTCATAAAATTTCATTTTAAAAAATTATACATTCAGCAAATATAGAGACAGGTGTGAAAGCAGATCAATTTAAAGGTACATCACCAATACATCTGGCCAATAAAAATACTACATCACCACCACATCACCAATCAAAACATGAATATTCGCTCAAATCATTTTTAGCTCATTTACAGCTAGTTAGCTCATTTTTTATTTTCAGGTACCTGATAAATTACTTTCTCATTCTTTTTTGTCAACAATATTTCCTTAATTCGTTGGTATGAAGAAGTTTCATTTCATCCTCGGTTGTCTGCTGCTCCCCCTATGGAGTATCGCACAGCATTTTGCGGTAGGCTCGCCTATTATCAGCCACTTCGAAAAATCGGATTACCACGCTGGCACCCAAAACTGGGCAGCCATTCAGGATAGCCGCGGTATTATGTACTTTGGCAACAACAAAGGATTGCTGGAATTTGACGGAACCAGTTGGCGAACTTACCAACTCCCCAACCATACCATTGTCCGCTCTTTGGCCACCGACCTAAACGGCCAGCTTTACGTGGGCGGACAAGACGAATTGGGGTACCTGAACTCAGATGATTCTGGCAACGTCAATTACGTTTCCCTCACCGACTCCATCCCCGAAAATTACCAAAGCTTCGCGGATATCTGGAAGATTTTTGTCCTCGGGAAACAAATATTCTTCTGTTCTCAAAGAGCTATTTTCCTACTGGAAGCGGGCAAGCTGGTTGTTGTGACCCCCGATCAGAAATTTGAGACCTTCTTTGAATGCCGGGGAAAGTTCTTTGTCCAAAGCAACCAGTTGGGCCTCTTGGTCTGGGACCAGGATCATTTTACCCCGGTGCCGCAGGGCAGCACCCTTGCCCATATTCGCCTGGCCGCCATCCTACCCTATCAACAGGATCAATACTTATTGGTGGCTGCCACCCAGGGGCTTTTCCTGATGGATCGTTCTGGTATCACCCCCTGGGACGCCGAAGTATCTTCTTTCCTTACTACCCACCAGGCCTACAGTGCCACCCAGCTCAGTGATGGTCGCTACGCTATTGGTACGGCCCAAAATGGCCTGGTCATTATTGATGCCGACGGCACACCCGCCATGCACCTGAACCAGGCCAATGGCCTGCAAAACAATACGGTCCTGTGCATCTTCCAAGACAAACACAAAAACCTTTGGCTGGGATTGGACAACGGAATCGACTACGTAGAAAGCAGTGCGCCTTTTTCGATCATTGGCAATGAGGAAGGCGTTGAAGGAACGGGCTATGTCTCCATTATCCACCAGGGAAAATTGTACCTGGGCACCAACCAGGGGCTTTATGCCCTCGACTGGCCCAAAAACGAAAACCCCTTTAAACCGGGCAAATTCCAGGCCGTGAAAGGAATCAGGGGGCAGGTGTGGAGCCTCAACAAACTGGGAGATGACCTGATTGTAGGTCTCCATGAAGGTGCCTACCAGATCAGGCAAGACCAGGTCATTCCGCTATCGGATATTGAAGGCGCCTGGAAGTTTGTCCAACTTGAACAGCACCCTAACTATGCCATTGAGGGCACCTACTCTGGGCTGTATCTGTACGAACGGCAAGCCGTTCCGGTCGCCAGTCTGAAACCCAGCTGGAAAATGGTCCAGAAACTGGCCGGATTCGATGAGTCGGCACGGGTGATTGAGGAAGACAAGGCTGGCCATATTTGGGTTTCACATGCCTATAAAGGACTCTACAAAATTAGCCTGGATGTAGCCTCCCGCACCCTCCGGGAAGTCGCCTTTTACGACACCAAAGACGGCCTACCCACCGCGATCAACATCAATGTAGCCAAGATCCGCGAACAATTGATCTTCACCACCCCCCAAGGCATCTACCAGTACAACGAAGCCAGCAATCGGTTTATCAAAAGTCCGGTTTTCAACCAGCTCTTTGGCGAACAAGCCAATATTCACCGCTTGCTGGAAGATCAGACCCGCAATATCTGGTTTTCGGTAAACGACAATTTTGGGTTGTTAAAAGTTAAAGAGCAGGGCATCTTTAACCAGGTCAACAAAATCTACTTCAACCAACTGCAAGAGAAGATCATGGCGGGTTTTGAACACGTTTATGCCTACGACCGCAACAACGTCTTCATTGCGACCGAAAATGGCTTCATCCATTACGACCCCAGTAGCAAAAAAGATTTTCAACTGCCTTTTCAAACCATTATCCGCAGTGTGACCTCCATTGTAGCGGGAGACTCCATCATTTTCGGCGGCAGTGCGCCAGGCATGGCGTTGGATACCACGGCCGCTGTTGTCCCTTTCCAATTTTCGAATAAACTCAATGACTTCCGTTTTTCCTTCTCTACGCCCTTTTACGAACAAATCAAGCACGTCGAATACCGCTACCGCCTGGAAGGATTCGCCGACAATTGGTCGGAATGGTCGACCCAAACCGAAAAAGAATACACCAATCTCCCTGCCGGCAATTACCGGTTTCTGGTGGAAGCGCGCAATGCCTATGCCCAAACCAGTCGTTCAGACAGCTTTTCTTTTGTCATCCAGCCAGCCTGGTACAATACCATGTGGACGAAAATTCTATTTTTCCTGTGCTTTTTTGCGTTGCTGTTCGGTGTTTTTAGCTATTTCAACCGCCAAACGCAACAACAACAAGAACAACTCAAACAGGAACAGCAGCTGAAACTCCAGGAAAAAGAAGTCGAATTCAAGAAGGAAGTCGAAAAATCAGAAGCAGAATACCTGCGTTTACACAATGAAAAGCTGTTGGGTGAGGTCAATTACAAAGACAGCCAGTTGGCTTCCGCTACCATGCACCTGGTGCAAAAAGGGGAAATGCTCAACAAAATTAAACAGGAACTCAACAAGCTGTTGCCTGATGTGGTGACCGAAAACCGAAAACAGGTAAAAAAGCTCATCCGCACCATCGTCGAAGATGCCCGCCTGGATGACAATTGGGAACAGTTCGAATTCCACTTCGACCAGGTGCACGAAAATTTCCTCAAACACCTGCGGGAGCAATATCCTATGCTAACGCCTAAAGACCAAAAAATATGTGCCTACCTGCGGATGAACCTCTCTTCGAAAGAAATCGCGCCACTGATGAATATCTCCGTCCGGGGAGTAGAGATCAGCCGGTACCGCTTGCGCCGGAAACTCAATGTGGACGCTGATACCAATTTGATTGATTTCATGTTGAGTGTCTAAGTCCAAAAAAAAACGGCCGGCTTCGTAAGAGAAGCCGGCCGACTGGTTTTTAGCGTTCGGAATCAAGGGCTGGAAGCCCCTTTTTACAGTTGAATGTTGGCTGAATCACCAGCTTTCCGGGAGTCTTTCCGGCTGGCTACTTCCAGGGCTATTTCCTGATTCTTGATGGTAAAGGGTTGGACGCTGATCATGGTGTCATCCTCTACAACCAGGTAATAAGACCCGCTGGCCAGGTATTCCAGGTGGTAATTCCGCTCAAAGCGGTTGGTCTGCCGGACAAATTCACTAAACAACGGCTGATTGTGCTCATCCTTGATCGTTACCTGAGCGGTAGGTGAAGACCACTGCAATAAATTCACCTGGATCGATTGTGCATCCGTGGTGTTCGTCAAAAATCCGGGGGATTGTCGTTGTGCAAAGGCGAAGTTTACCATCAAGACGAGGGCCAATACGCCTAAAATTTCATTTGATTTTTTCATAAACAGCATTTTGAGAGCCTGGTGGGGGTTAAACAATTTCAATTTGGGGTCAAACAATTTCAATTTGGGGTTAAACCAGATGCTCACTTTTAATACTGCAAAGATATTGGCAAAGAAAAGGCCAAACTACTAGCAGTTTGGCCTTTTCTGATGCTGGATTGATTTAAACCCACTCTATTTCTGGATGTAGAAGGGAATGTTGGCGGCAGCCGCATTACCGTGTCCGTCGTAACTGTAGACAAACATCCGGTACGGACCCACTTTATTGGGCGCCCGGAAAGTAATAGTGCCCGGTACGGCGCCCGGCTTGACCACGATGTCTATCGCTTCCGGCCTGGATTCGGCATCACCGCCCGACCGGATATCCGTGCTTTCGGGCACCAATTCCCAGGCATACTTCAACTCGTCGCCATCGGGATCCGTCACTGCTGCCACGACGGTACAGGTTTGGCCAGGCTTGACGTATACGTTATCCAGGGCGGCTCCATCGTTGATCTTGAGGGAAGCAATGTGGGGAGAGCGATTGGCTGGCCATTTGCCCGTCCATTCGTATTCCAACACATCCACGACTTCGGTTTCCGTACCATCTTCCAGAAAAACGCCATACCAGGTAGACGTGGTTTCCTGCTTTTGCCCCCAGAGGAAAACGTAGGATCCCAGGCACTTGTCGGGGTCGGCTGCGATACCCTGCTCGTAGCGTTCCTGGTAATAAGCTGCTTTTTCGCTGCTCGACTGCTCAACGGGGACCCCCCAGGCCGTTTTGGGTACTTCCCAGTGTCCGTTCGGGCCCCATTCGGTGATGATGTAAGGGCCTTCCCAACCATAAGCCCGAATTTCCTTATCGATACCAATTAACGCTGCGTAGGTATTGATCCCGTAGATATCGATCTCTGGCGCTCTTTCCTTGATCAATTGTACCTCCGCAACATCCAACCCGGCAGTGACCGTCATGGTAGGGTGATTGGGATCAACTTCGTGGATCATCTTGGCAATGTCATTGATGGCATTCCATACTTTGAAATCTTTGTAAAAAAGATCCGCCTCGTTACCGATTCCCCACATCAACACCGCAGGGTGGTCTTTGTACATTTTAACGACTTCCCGAAATTGTTCCAACTGAGCGGCCACGCTTTTAGCGTCGTCGTAGTCGAAGCCCTGGCGTTCCTGCCCTACCCACAAACCGAATAGCACTGTCAACCCTTTTTCCTGGGCTTCGTCGAGAATTTTGGCGGCATCAGCAGCACTCCAGGCCCGTACAGAATTGGCACCGTACGCAACGGCGCGATCCAGGTAGGTAGATCCACCGACACCATTTATATAGTAGGGTTCTCCGCCCCGGTACAATTGCCATTTGCCATTCGTTTCCCGAATTTCTACCTTTATCGGACCCGTACTCACCTGGCTACTCATTTGAGCACTCAGCACCACAGTCGTCATAAAAAAAACCAAGGCAATGCCGTATTGAACAATTCTCATGATGTATCTTATTTTAAAAAATTATAATTGCGACAAAAAATTACTGAAATACCCCATTCCAGCCAAACCAATCCGTCGATGACGTAGAAATGATGTAGGCGAATTTACGCAAAGATGTACGTAAGATGTAGTTTAAAAAAGGGTATTGGTGACTGACTGGTCTATTTTTGTGTCAAAGAAATTACAATTTTCTTGGTCAAGCAAGGTTTAACGCAAAATATCATTCTTAAAAACCAAGAATAAAGTAAAATTTGTTTTTCTTTATCGCTTGCATGCCAAAACACCTTAATACAAATGGGAACAGGGATGTTCAGACAATAACGTACTCAATTACTTAGCCTGCTCATATGATGAAATTCTTACGAAGAAAACCAACACTACGGCGAATAAAAACAGGGAAGCGACAAAAGATCCGCACTTTTGCTGGCATCTTGCCGCTGATTGTCCTTGCTACTTTACTTAGTGGGGGGCTTTATGGCCAGGACATCCAACAGGAAGAAGCTGATCCGATCTATTCTTCCAGCTCTGTCCCTGCTGCGATAATTGCCGAAAAATTGCGGCAATTGGACGAAAAATTAGCCAAATCGGCGGCCGATCTCCGCAGCGCCAGTCTGACTGACCCAAGGGGAGAATTGCGCAAAAAACCGCTGCCACTTACGGTGTTCGGCTATTATCGCCTTTTTCTGTACGGCCGAAACATGACCGAGCCTTACCCCAACCTGGCGCCTTACGAAAAAGCCTACGGCGTGGGTGATGGGTACCGCGAACCGACCATGTCGCTCAATGTAGTGGGTCGTCCGAACGGAAAAACCAGTTTTGGAACGGAACTTTTCCTCCTCAACCCTTACCTGGGTACGGGGCCGGCAGACAACGTGTTTCAGACCAACCTCGGATTGAATTTCTACGGCAACTTCCGGACGGAAGCCGGCAACTTTGGCGTTCGCGCCGGTGGTATCCACTGGTACAACCTCAGCCCCTTCACCATTGGCGTTTACCAGGTACTGGACCGTTACAGTATTTTCGATCGCACCCCCTGGGAAGGCGTCTCGAATACGACCAAGTACGAGAACTACTTCGAGACGGGTTCCGTCAACGTCGGTGACCTGCGCTGGAACTTCCAACCCTTTCAGGGCATCATTGTCAATGGCGGCAAACTGCCGGGGAACATGAATTTCGACCTGTTCTGGGGCAAAACCCAGCCCAATGGTGGCTTGATCAATGCCCAGGACGACCCCTTTGCCACCATTATCAATCCCAATCTGGCGGGTAATATACCCACCTATGCCGGGTTCGCGGGTGACCTGCGGGTACGCCCCAGTTTCATCACCGGCGGCAAGATCGGTACGACCTTTGGCAAAAAGCGCAACACCGTCAACTACAACCTGATCGACAGCCGTACGGCAATAGACAGCATTGATCTGCAAAAGAACTGGCGCAATTACCAGGTTCACTCCCTGTCCTTCAGCCTGGACGTGAAGGGAATCAATATTACCGGCGAATTAGGAGCGGGCAGCTTCCAGAGCCCCATCTACGATAAAGATTGGGGCGAAGCGCTCATGGTACGGGTGAAGACCCCCAAAGCGATGACGGGCATTCCGCTCGATGTCCAGCTTTACCAGATCAGCCAAAATTTCTACAACGAAAACGGCGAAATCAATACCACCAACAACCCGGCCATCCAGGCCAACTTCCCGAACGTAGCGGCTGCCGGGCAATTGGCTATTGGTGGCTTGATCACGCAGGTCAACCAGTTGGCCCACAACCGCCGCGGTGTTAACCTCAATACCGGAGTCGAAATCGGTGACCTCCGGCTCAACCTCGGTTGGGGACTGGCCGCCGAAATAGACCCCGGCTCCGCCAGCCTGTCCTACATCCACCGGATCAACGGACTGGCCCTTTCCCGGGTGTACAATCCTTTTCCGGCCAACGCAACCTCCGCTACCGTTTTCGGACCCTACGGCCGGCAGTTTTCTTTCTTCCGTGGCGTATCAGAAAGAGTCTTAACAACGGATCTTGATCCGGCCACCGCGACCCCTAAAACCAGGAAGTATTTCAATGCTGTTGACTTGCAAGGCAAATACAAAATGGCCTTAAACGATCGGCCCCTGTACTTTTTCTACCTCGGCACCTTGGGCTCGGCGAAGTCGGAAGCAGCACTCCTGCCGTCCCTGGATGACAAGAGTTACCTCTTTGTGCAGTACCACGAATTTGATCTCTACTATGAACTGCTCGACAAATTTATCGTCACCGGTTATTTCGGGTTAGAAGTGGCCAAGGGTGGCACCTTTACCGAATGGGACCTCGAGTCTCAACTGCCACGCGACCAGGTAGGCACCGGCGTAGGTGTAGGTTTCGACTGGATGATTTCTCCCAGTGCCGGCATCTACGTGCGTCACCGGTGGATGAACTTCGAAGACCGTAGCTTCAGCCTGGACCACTACCGGGGCCGCGAAGTGACCATTGAATTAAAATCTTACTTTTAGACTATCAGAACCAGCTCATTGGATATGAAAAATATACTACTTCTTCTAGCATTTTCTCTCGGCCTGATTTGTATTCAGGCACCCCTACTCCACGCCCAGGATGGCTCTGCCCTACCTTCAGATAAAGAAGCGGAAGCCAAAAAGGTACACTTCAACGGACTGGGAAGAACGATTATTCAACAGACCGAACTCGGTGGAGCCATCATGGACAATAACCCCGAGAAAGTCGACCGGGTAACGGATGGTGAATTTCTGCTGGACCTGGCCATCAACGCCACCCCCAACGAAAAGAGCGAAGTTCAGGCCATTCTGCGCCTGCGCAACGAATTTGGTGGCTTCTTTGGAGCAGGCCAAAGCATTGAGGTGCGCGAACTGTGGGCGCGCGGTATCATTGCCGATATTGTCCGCTACCGGGTGGGCGATATGGATATGGTGATGACTCCCTTCACCCTGTTCAATCCCGACGAAGAAGGCATGGTCAACAATCCATCCATCTTTCAACCGCAAAAAGACCTCATCTATTACGAACAATTCTACGCAGAAGGCAACCAACGACGCCTCCAGGGGGCCAAAGTGGATATGGGCCTGAACTTCTCCAAAGGATTGAAATCGGCTGACGTAATGGCTTTCATCAGCCGCATCCGGGGCGCCGATTTCTTCACTACCCCCACGCGTTTTGTCGGTGGCGGTAGCGTCGATCTGCTCTCCAACACCTTCAACGATTCGCTGGGGCTCAAGGCTGACCTGGGCCTCAACCTGGCCTACACCTGGGATGACCTCACCGTTGGGGAAGCCAACTCCGGCATTCGGAACGCCGTGACGACGATCGACTTCGATGTCACCATCCTGGAGCAAAGCAAAATGGGGCTTCACCTGCGGGGTGAGGTGGGCCGTTCCAACCTGAATGTACTGGAGGAGGATTCGATAAGTGTCTACAAAATCGACGACACGTTCCTGGAAGTAGGTGCAGCCCTGGAACTCAAACCCCAACACCTGACGCTTTCGGTCTCCTACGTGGACGTTGGGCCCGACTTTTTCAGCATCGGTGCCCAGAGCAAAAGAATTGGGTTTGACCGCCCGAAATCTTATTTCAACCGTGTAGGCGCCGACAACATGGTGCGGATGCCCGGCTTGTTTGACATTTCCCGCGACCGGTCTATGTATACCTTCCAGTTGTCGGATCGCCTCATGAATTACGATCCGCGCCTGAGCAATACCTCACCCTACGGCCGGGCTACCCCCAACCGGCAAGGCCTGCGGTTTGGCCTGGACTGGAAGCCTGCCGACGAGCGGATCGAAGCCAGTGTCACCGGCGCCGTGCTGAACGAGATCAGGGGCCAGGGTACCAATGAACTGAAGTCGTTCAACCTGATACGGGCCATGGCCAACGTGAATTTTGACAAGATGATCGACTGGAAAAACAAACTGCGCCTGACCCTGGGCTACCAGTACGAAAATACGTCACGCAGCGGATTGGAAGTGGAAAAGGTAGATTTGAATTCCAACCTGCTGGAGATAGGGCTGGAAGCGGAATTGTTCGCCAACTTCGAGTTGCTCGCCGGCGGCACCTTCCTCACGTCCAATGGCCGCGATTACATTCCCCTGATCGAAACCTTCAACGTGGTCAAGGATTTTCCCGATCCGTTCGTTAGTGATGATACCGAAGCCCTGCTGGGTGCCGGTCTGCGGTACAACTTCAAAAAGGATACTTACGTCACTTTTCAGTACCAAAATTACAGTTTCGCCCGTAAAACCGACCCCAACAACGACTATACCCTAAGCCAGGTGTTTGTCTTATACACCATGAATTTCTAACATTATGCTGTCCTGGCCACTGCGTTGGTAGTTGGCCCAAACATAACCTTCAGAAGATAATCATTATGAAATATAACAACCGTTTTTATCTGTTTCCTTTGCTTTGCCTGTTCCTGGTGCTAACGGCCTGTGAACACGACACGGACCAATTTGATGGCCCCGGTCTGGTAGATCGCTTTGGCGAATTTCAACTGCTGGAGGGGCTGACCATCTCGCGGGCCACCGTAGATTTTTCGGCGGGCGAAACCGTGATTTTTGGCGCCCGTTTCAACAAACGCCTGAATTTCACCCTCCGGATTACCGGCATGGAAAGTGGTTCGGTCAAGACCATTCAAGGCTTCGACAACGAACTGAACGCCAATAACGCCGTGTGGTCAGGAGGGACGACTATGTTGCCCCTGTTTAAGCGCGAAATGTGCCAGGTAGAGCTGATCATTCCCGACGAAAACAACCTGACCCTCACCGGCATGGTGGAGATTGTGGGAACCAAAAGCTACGAAGGTAGCTTGTTTACAGATTTTGAGACACCGCTGGGTGCCAATCTGTTCACCGGCAATTTCGAGTTTGAGTTGACCAACCGGACCGGCCGCCAAAACGACATGCCAGCAGCCCAGGGCGACTGGTACTTCCTCTTTGAAGGAACCGACAACGTGGTGCCCAATTTTTTCGTAGGCTTAGCTGACATTTCCGCGAGGGTAACCGGCGAAACCTATATTCCCTTTCCCACCACGGTACCCGAAGACCTGTATTTCAATGCCTTTATCTACGCCGATGGTGGCCCGCACGGGATTGCTGTTATCCAGTTCGTTTATGATTTAAACAATACGGGTTTGTTTGAAGACGGGCAAGACCAAACCTTTCAGCTGGCTGGCGATTATCCATTGGACTTCACCGGTTGGCGACAAATTAGCCATCCGATGAGTGACCTGGGGATTACCCAGGCCCAGTTGAGTAAGATGGTCGGTATTCGGTTGTTGCTCATCTCCAACATGAATTCCCAACCCAGTCCGCCGCTGAAAGTAGACTACGGCATCGATTTTATCACGTTTACCGCAGGAGGCCCCCTTGAATTGTAATCATCCAGCCCAACCCGTTGCAAAATTTACGTCTTATGTCAGTACCAGTTTTTTCTTTACCAAAGGTTATTGTCTTCAGCCTGGGTAGTTTATTGCTCCTGACTACGGGGTGTGTGGAATTTAAAACCATGACACTCTACAGTGGTGAGGAGACCGTTGCGCCTCCCCAAAAACCGGAGAAAATCGAATTGATCGTAGAACCCATCATCCTTAAAAATGACCTTACGGATGTCTGGGGACTGGAAAAGACGGTTTGCAAGGACGCCAGTCTGAGCTCGGACGTCACCTACAATGGTGATGCAGCGCTCCTACTGACCTGGGACCGCGCCGTGCCGGATTGTGAGTGGGCCGGCATTGGCATTGGCTGGGACAGTTACGCCGGCAAGGATATTTCGGAGCTCATAGACTACGCGGCCATCGAGTTGCACGTGCGTACGCAGGAAGGAAAAATGTTCGGCTTACCCATTGTGTTAACCCTCGAGGACTATAGCGGCGGCATGGGCTTCGCCTACACGGGCAACAAATACTTTGAGCGGGCATCCATCGACGAAAAATGGCAGAAAGTGGTGGTTCCCCTCCGTTCCTTCGACATGAAAATCGAGAACCTGGACCCCACCAACATCAAGCAGCTCATGTTTGAACTGCAGCAGAGCGGCAGCATATACCTGGCGGATGTCCAACTGGTTTTTTACGAACCAGCACCCCAAACCGCCTGGTTGGTAGAGGCTCCCCTCCCCGATCCGCTGGCCATGCCCAAGCAATTGTTCGCTGATGGTTTTATCAACAACAATGGCTGGGGGCTCATCACCGATGCCTGCCAGACCTTCGACCTGTCCACGACCGAACACGCCGAAGGCACCCAGTCTATCCACGCCAAATGGAGCGATCCGGCTGGCACGTGCAAAAACATGGCCATTGGGGTGAGCTGGAACAAGTGGTTCCCCGTAGATATTACCGGAATAGAAGACCGTACCGCTCTAAAGTTCAAAATAAAAACAGCGGCGGGCTCTTTTTCTCAGCTGCCCATAAAGGTCGCTTTTGAAGACTACGAGCGCACCAACTCCCAACCCGCTACACTCCTGAGCAAGTACGTAGCGGGCGGCCAGTACAACACCCAATGGCAGGAAGTGACCATTCCAATGGCCGCTTTTGGCGGGGGTATTGACAAGACCAACGTGAAGCAGTTGTTGTTCAAATTTGAGCAAAGCGGTGACGTCTTTATTGATGATGTCCGCCTGGTCAACCAATAATGGGGGCGGCGCTGCGTCAGACGAGTAGTAAACCACCGATTCGCCAGTAAGCTATACCCCAACTTGGCGTTTTATAAAATCCAGGAGAAGCATAACGCCTCAGTGCTGCCGGCAGCGCTGAGGCGTTATCCGTTCTACCCGCAACGTTAGCCCTTGGGTAAGCTATTGTCTTCGTGCGGCTCCACGTGGATGAGGACGTGACCCAAATTTGGAATAGCCGCCTGTAGGGTGTCTTTCAGCAGGTGGGCCAGGTCATGGCCTTCTTTGACCGATATGTTACCGTCGACAATAGCGTGTAAATCAACGTGGTAAAACATACCAGCCTTCCGGATAAAACACTTTTCGGTACCTACAATCCCGTCTACGGTATGTGATATGGTACGAATTTCTGCGATGAGATCGTCGTAGAGGTGCTCGTCCATGATCTCTCCCAGTGCCGGGCGGAAGATCAGGTAGCTGTTGTACAGAATAAAAGTAGAGGCCAGCAGGGCAGCCCAGTCGTCTGCTGTTTCGTAACCTTCTCCGCAAATCAGGGCAATAGAAATACCAATAAAAGCCATGACCGACGTGATGGCATCACTGCGGTGGTGCCAGGCATCGGCCCGGAGGGAGGAGCTGTGGGTTTCCACACTTTTTTTGATGACAATCCGGTAGCTGACTTCTTTCCACAAAATGATGGCCGCCAGCACCAGCAGGGTCCAGGATTCGGGCATTTCCTGGGGTGTGCTGATGTTGCGTATGCTTTCGTAAGCAATCAGGGTGGCGGAGGTCACCAGAAAAGCCACGACGATGAAGGTGATGAGCGGTTCAATTTTTCCGTGCCCGTAGGGATGGTTCTCATCGGCGGGTCTCTTGGCGTACTTCAAGCCGAACAATACCAACAAGGAAGAAAAAATATCGGTTGTCGATTCAATGGCATCAGCGATCAGGGCGTAAGAATTCCCCAGCACCCCGGCGCTGCCTTTGATCAGCGCCAGGCAAATGTTGCCCAGGATGCTGAAGTAGGTGGTTCTGATGGCCGTTTGCTGGTTATCCATAGGGCAAAATTACAACACCTTGATCATCCCATTGATGCCATTAAACTGCAGGATATCTTCCCGCACATTGATCACCTCGTAGGGCGTGGGGCGGGGCTCGAAACGTACGTCGGCCTGGGTACCCGCGGGGGTCAGCGGGGTGAAACACACATCGAAGAGGTGCGTATTGCGCGGAAGCGTAACCCCCTCCAGGTTCTGGTGGATCCAGCTGAGCGCGACGACTCCTTTCTGGGAATAGGTAGCTCCAAAATTTTGGGGCGTCAGATCTACCAGTTCCAGCTGCTTCACGGCCGAATACTGGAGTTTGGCGGGATCCCAACGGATAGAGAACTGGAGCCCGATGAGGTTGTTGAAATCGTTGGCCGTAACGGGTAAACAGACTTCGGTACCCATTTTGCCTTCCCTGTTACCCAGTACCAGGGTGAGGGTTTCACCGACGGTTGGCGGCGTCTGACCCGGCGCCAGGTCGGGGTTGGCCGGAGCCGGGGTGGTAGCGACAGCAGCGGCAGCAGCAGTCGTATTGGGATTGGTAGTAGCGGCCGCGGCCATTTTGGCGACCTCCGCTTGTGCTTCTTCACGTACGGCATTGTCGCTCTTACACTGTAGGCAAGATAGTACCAGTAGGAGCAATAACAATCGTGTTAACATAATGGATTGGGATTTTTACCGGGCAAAAGTAAGAGGAATTTGCTACATAATGCTAATTTCGCTTTACTGCACCCGATTAATACCAAATAACGCTGACCTATGAGATATTTAAGTTTATTTATCGTCCTGGTAACCCTGTTGGGCATTTCCTGCGTACCACAGCAACAATATGCGGAACTGGAACAGACCCTAACCTATTACAAAGGCGAGGCCCTGGCTACGGACAGCATCCGAGGCGTGAACCTCAAATTACAATCAGAATACAATGAAACCCAGGCCGACTACCAGGGGCTGACGCGCGAGCTCGAGCGCCTCACGGCTACCAATATCAGCCTCAACCGCAACTACCAGGATATTGTCAATCGGTACAACAATACCGTAGGCGAAAACCAGCGCGTACTGGCTGCTACCAGCTACGAAACGACTAATCTGGAACAAGAATTGGCCTTGCGGCAAGAAGACCTCGATAAAAAAGAGCGATCGCTGGCGCAAATGGAAATACAAATACGCGATCGCGACGCAGCGCTACAACGCCTGGAAGCCAGTGGCGCCAACCGTCCTTCCGGCTACGAGGCCGTACCCGATGCCCGCCTCCAGCAGCTGCGGACTCAAAAGGCCGCACTGAATCAACAGCGCACGGTATTGATCAGTTATTTTCAACGCGTACTGGTCGGTTTCCCTACCGACGAAGTGGCCATTGCCGCCACCGACGAAGGCGTAGCCCTGACCCTCAGCCAGGCCCTGCTCTTCGCACAAGGCGACGATGGTACGGTCTACTGGAAAGGTCGGCAGGGCTTGCAGCAGATTGCGGTGGTCCTCCGCGACAATCCGAGTTTAAAAGTTGACGTCATTGGCCATGCCAACCCCACGTCGAATGCCAAAGCCGACTGGGCGTTAAGCACCACCCGTGCCCTGGCCGTTGCCAGCGAACTGGCAGCGTTCGGCGTTGACGCCGGACGCCTCACCGCAGCTGGCCGCGGTGGCAATCAACCACTGGTTTCTGCTACCAACTCGCAGGCACAAATCCTGAACGGCCGGACGGTCATTTTGGTTCGCCTCGATTATTCAACCCTCTTGCAGGCGTTGGATTAGGGCTGCCGGAACGACCTCGAAAACCACCACTGAAGCCGCCACCAGTGCGGGCGTGGTGCATACAAACCCTGCTTGCCTGTGCGTGGCAAAGACCATCTTTTTCAACTGATCAAATCGCTGTCCAAAACGGAAAAGCGGTATTTTACCCTCGATGCTCAGAAGAGTGGCCGAAAGGAAAGCCGCTATCTCGAACTTTTTCGGGTTATCAACGACCAGGAAGACTACGATGAACAGCCCCTAAAAGCACTTTTTGGCACCAAACTGGGCGATGACAAAGCGCGGCTCTACGAGGCGATCCTCCGTGCCATGCGCGACTACCAGAGCAAGAAATCTTATAAAACCCGGATCAAGGAGCTCCTCACCGACGCCAAGATTCTCTTCGAACGCAAACTCTACGACCAGTCGGAAAACCGCCTGGCGGAAGCCAAAAGCCTGGCCCTCGACCTGCAAGATCACCTGGCCGTACTGGAAATCAATTTGAACCAACGGCAATTGACGCGGGAAGTGATTGAAAAGGAATTCGAGCACGACGTGATCAATTTAATTGAGGAAAAAGAAAAACACCTCCAGCTCGTCGAAGAAGAGTTTTGGGTGCACGACACCTTTGACCACCTGGTTATTGATATCCTGCAAAACCGCCAGGGCTTGAACGAAGCGGCCAAAACCGCCTTTAAACAAAAATACCAACTCCTGCTCAACCTGGACGACACCAGCAGAAAACCGTTTTTCACCAAACGAAGACTGCACCAGTGCCGGGCTTTTTATTATCGCCTGACCGGCAATACCGAGCAGGAATTTGAAGCGTTCAATACCGCCCTGAACTTGTGGAAAGATTACCCTAAAAACAAAGAAGAATATTACCACCTCTACCTCACCGACGGTATCAACCTGCTTTCGGCCAGTATGAAGGATGAACAAAAAGTGAAGCAATTCCCGGAACTAATTGCCGAGATAAAGAGCCAAAAAGCCCCCAATCCGCAAGGGCAGAAGTTGTTATTCGAAAGAACCACCATCTACTATTTGATTTTCTTATTGAATTCGTTGGATGCCGAATTCGAATCCACCATTCAGGAAATACAGGAAGGGTTGCAGCAATACGACATTTCTTTGTCTACCAAATTGAGCATCTGCCTCAACGTTTCCTTTCTGCTCTTTTTAAATGACCGGTACCGGGATTGCCTCAAGTGGACGGCCCAAATCACGCACTTAAAGAAAAAGGCGGAAAACATCCGCAAGGATATTCACCTGTTGAACCAAGTCCTCATTTTGCTGACGGAATACAAATTGGGAGATTACGAAGCCATCGAAAACGCCAATCGGCGGGCGGCACGCTTTTTTCAGCGGCAACCGGCATCGGGCCTGAAGTCACTCTCTGTTTTGATCATTGGCATGATCAAACAATTGCAGGCAAGTGCCAATACCAAAGAGGAACGGGAAATATTATTGAAATCCAAAATGGATATCCAGGAATTGGGTCCTAACCTGGGCGGCGGAATTGACGAAATTTGTGACCTCTGGATTGAAAGTGAAATTCAGCAATCATCCATCAAGGCGCTCCGTATTAAGTAATTATTTGCCCGGTATTGTATTAAGCATTGAAGATGATTTCCAGGACATCGGTTTTCTTCACAATGCGCACAAATTTATTTCGCTCAAGCGGGAAAAACTGCTCCCTGCAACCGCTGTTGCCCTGGTTTTGCAGCTGGAAAATGAGGTCGTCCACACCAATGACGCCCAGTGCCTTGTTCTTTTCATTGTAGCTGACGGTGTACTGGCTGTTTTCCCCCGCCTTAAAGGTGAATTTTTCGGCACTACCAACAAGATTCCGGTCGCCTAAAACAGGCGTTTCCGCTGCTCCAGGGGTAGTAGGTAACGGATCAAAAGGCGCAGCAGCGGTAGCCACAACCAACTGCCCCCCGAGCAATCCAACAATAACGCCTTCGGGAACGGTCAAATCAAAAGGAATAGCACGGCCATTGTCCACGAGATAGAGCGTCTTCATGTCCGAACTGAGAGAAATGGAATTGAGCATGCTGGTGGTGTGTTTGTCTTTTTTGCTAAATAATAACTGCAAAAGGTCAACTGCCGCATCACCTGGATCAGGAAGGCTATCACCTGGTTTTGCAACTGCGGCATCCCTGGCTGGCTGAACCTTTGTGGGTGGCACCTGCCGTTGTCTGTCCCCCGTGGGGGTTGGATTGAATAAGCCGCGTATTTGATCCCAAAATCCCATGACCTTTTTTTTGTTGCTTCAAAGATAATCAATTGATGGAAAACGAAAAGGGGAAAGTCTTCAGCGTGGGCGGCCCGTAACCGGTACCGGCTTAATGCGTCGGAAAAACGCGTGCCGCTTCCAGGTAAGCCGCCTGAAATCGGGCAGCATCGACCCCGGTATCCTGGGCTACTTCCTGAAAGAAAGCCACCAGGTGTTCCATCGGCATATTGCCCGTGAGGTCGTCCTTGGCCATGGGGCAGCCGCCGTAGCCCCGGATAGCGCCGTCAAAACGGATACAACCTTGCTGGTAGGCAGCGGTCACCTTTTCCCGCCAGGTGGTGGGGGTCGTGTGAAAATGAGCACCTATCTCCAACTGAGGGTAGGCCGGAATAAGTTCACCAAAAAGATAGGAGATGCTGGCTGGCTGGGCCACGCCAATCGTATCGCTAAGTTGAAAAATGGAAATACCCAGCAGCGACAATTCATCGACCCACCGCATGACGATTTCGGCATTCCAGGGATCCCCGTAAGGGTTGCCGAAACCCATAGAGATATAGAGTACCAACGCCTTATTATTTTGAACACAAAGCGCCTGAATGTGTTTTACCCGTTCCAACGATTCGGTAATGGTGGCATTGGTATTTCGCAGTTGGAAGGTTTCAGAAATAGAAAAAGGATAACCCAGGTAATCAATTTCCGGAAAAGCTACTGCGGTTTCGGCTCCCTGGCGGTTGGCCACAATGGCCAACAATTTGGTCGCGGTAGCGCTTAGGTCAAGTTGGGCAAGCACTTCGGCCGTATCCCGCATTTGCGGAATGGCCTTGGGACTCACAAAACTGCCGAAATCCAGCGTATCAAAGCCGACTTGCAGTAATAAATTAAGATATTTGACCTTGGTTTCCGTGGGGATAAAAGTGGTTAGCCCTTGCATCGCATCACGGGGGCATTCGATCAATTTGATCATAAATGAGTTATCATTGTTTTCATTCTTGTAAACTTAGTGTGCTATGTTCAGAAATAAAACGTTTTTAACCACAATTGGGTTTCTTTTGACCGGAATAGGGTTTTTAGCCATCTTCCTCAGCTTTGTTGGAGTAGATTTTGCTTTCCTCTACTGGTTGCGTGCCTTTGGTGGCCCAATTTCATTTGCCGTGAAAATTGCCATGATCCTGGTCGGATTCATTTTCATCTTTTTCGGACAGACCGACCTCGATCAGGAAGAGATTTAAAGGTACGAAACACGGGTTTACCCCTTCTTCTTTTTGACCAATATTCAGAAAATATGCAACAGCTCCGCATTCGCCCCATCGCACCAACCGACAATTCCCGCGTGGCGGCCATCATTCGGCAAGTCATGACCGAATTTAGTTGTATCGGCCCAGGGTTTTCTATTGAGGATCCGGAGGTAGATACCATGTACGAAGCTTACCAGCGCCCGGGAGCTGGTTTTTACGTCATTAAACGAGAAGGCCAAATTCTGGGTTGTGGCGGATACGCCTGCTTAGCCGGTAATAGTGGGGAAACTTGCGAGCTCCAGAAAATGTATTTCCTCCAGGAAGCGCGTGGGCTGGGGATGGGAGGGCAACTATTGGATCATTGCATCGCACGGGCGCGCGCGGATGGTTACCTGCGGATGTACCTGGAAACGGTGAACCGGATGACGGCTGCCAATGCTTTGTACCAGAAACGAGGATTCGTTAGATTGCCGGGCCAGGAAGGTGCCACCGGACACGGTGGCTGCGATACTTTTTATGCCCTACTGCTCTGATGCCCGTGGCCACAGCAAGAGTTCGTTGCGATTGTAATCAATGGCCACCAGGTACTGCGAGAGGAAGGCATAACCCAACAGGCCATCCAGTGGCTGACCGGAAACGGTGTCCAGGTGGCTAAGATCGGTGAACAGGAATTTCCCGGAGAAATCAAAGCCCGCGGCGTTCAGGTGGTCAATCTGGCGAACCAGCACCTGCTGTACGTTCTGGTCCAGACCTTGCAATTCTTCTGCTGCCAGGGGGGTCGAATTCGCTCCAAAAACGTCGTGTTTGCTTTGGTTCAGTACGTTGGCAGCTGCGCCGGTATCTATTCCCAGGCGCAACTCTTGCTCGCCTACCCACACCACGATAACGGGCAGATGGCCGTCTAATTCAAAACTAATTCTCGCCAGAGGGGCTACCAGGCTTTGGCGCTTGCGGGTCTTGGCATCCACCAGTACCAACTGCTGCCTTTGGTAATCCAAAAACAAGGTTTGGTTCTTTAGCAATTCATAACCGATCATCCCCACTACCGGTGCTTTACGGGCCTGCTCCAAATGGCTTAAATCCAAGGTAATGGCTTCGACATTGCGCAACTCCCGATCTCCCCACTGAAACGAAGCCACCTGCTTGACCCCAACTGCCAACGCGTCCGAACAGGAACGCGCCAGGTAAGGGCTATCGGCCCCGGTCGGCAATTCGTTGAGCACCAAACTCGGTGCACCGGTGTCCAACACAAACTGACCCGTATGTTGCTCCACCCGCGCACTGACGTAAATCATGCCGCGATCCAGTTGGAAAGGTATGCTGACCTGATCTCCTAAATTCAACTCCACTGCCTTAAGCGATCGAACGGGTGTGTTCAATAACGCGATATTGTTCTGACCCAACAGGACAGAACTGACGACCAAACAAATTCCAAACACTATTCCAAACTGCCGCATATCGCTAATTTTTTGGGGTGATTCACCAGGTGATTTGCTACATAAGTATGAGTTATTTACACAAAGATAACCAATGTAACACTTTTAATTCACCTAAAGTTAACACTGAATTAACAAAGCGTGGACTTTAACATAATTGTGAGCCAACTAAGGGATGGGTAAAAAACAGGCAATGTTAAATGGAGGGAGAACTTGGTTCTCGTAGGTATCACGCTTCCCTTCCTTAAGAACCCATCCCCCGCCCACGCTAAAAAGCGTGGCAAGCTCTTCCCTTTTAAGGAATAGCTTGCCACGCCCCTTCGGCGTGGGAGTCTAGACGCGCGATTTCTGCCGAGGATGGCGGTAAATTCAACGCTGGCAGATTAACTTACAGCTGGTTTAAACCTACTGCCCCGAAGCCCAAGAATGAACGATGGCCGACTTTTTACAACTGCTAAAACCTTGCGAATTCGTGTGTCACGTCTCCCTTCCTTTTCAAGGGAAGGGCTGGGGGGATGGGTTCCAAAAGGGAAGAGCTTGCCACGCCCCTTCGGCGTGGAAGGGGGATGGGGATGGGGGCAGGGCTTTTATGCTTTTCGCTGCGAGACTTTGCTTTCGTTGCTGCCTGGCTAAAGCCTGGTTACGCAAAATCAGCCTTCACCCGGGCAACCAGAACTTCTATTTCGGCTACCGTAGCCGCCTCCCCGTAAATGCGCACGATGGGCTCCGTGTTGGAGCGGCGCAGGTGGATCCAGCCGTTGGGGAAGTCCAGCTTCACCCCATCAATGGTATTGATCTCGGCTTCTCCCTGGTATTTGTCTTGAATATAAGCCAGGCGCGCCTCCACATCGAGATCGGGGGATAAGGCTACCTTGTCTTTGACCATGTGGTAATTGGGGTAGCTCGCCCGCAAGGCATTCATATCTTTTCCCGACCGGGCCAGGTGGCTAAGTACCAGCGCCGCACCGATGAGGGAATCCCGGCCGTAGTGCAGGGCCGGGTCGATGATGCCGCCGTTGCCTTCGCCGCCGATAACGGCGCCCGTTGCTTTCATTTTTTCGACCACGTTAACCTCCCCCACGGCGGCGGCGTGGTAAGTTTGGCCGTACTGGCGGGTGAGGTCGCGCAGGGCCCGGCTCGAAGACAGGTTGGAGACCGTGGGGCCGGGCTGGTGTTGCAGCACGTAATCGGCCACCGTCACCAGGGTATACTCCTCCCCTATCCAGGTGCCACCAGGGCCAATAAGCGCCAGGCGATCCACGTCGGGATCGACGGCAATACCCAGGTCTGCCCCAGCGGTTTTCACCCTTTCGCAGAGTTCCGTCAGGTGCTGGAGCAACGGCTCAGGATTGTGGGCAAACTGGCCATTCACTTCCCCGTTCAGCACTTCTACCTCGCAACCCAGGGCCTTTAGCAACGCTGGAATAGCAAAAGCCCCGCTCGAATTGACGCCGTCGACTACGACCTGGAAGCCGCGGGCCTGAATGGCCGCCGAATCGACCAGCGGATGAGCCAGTACCCGTTGTATATGGTAATCGAGGAGGGTATCATCGGTGCGGTAAGTACCCAAATCATCCACCTGCGCGTAGCTGATGGCACCGGCAGCCAGCATGTCCAGCAATTGTTTGCCGTCGGCGGCCGCGATAAACTCCCCTTTTTCGTTCAGCAGCTTCAAGGCGTTCCACTCTTTGGGGTTGTGGCTGGCCGTCAGGATAATGCCGCCGCCGGCCTGCAAGTGGGGCACCGCCATTTCGACGGTGGGGGTGGTCGACAAGCCCAGGTCTATCACTTCGAACCCTTGCGCCAACAGCGTAGCCGTCACCAGCTGGGACACCATCGCACCCGATGGCCGCGCATCGCGGCCAATAACCACTTTACGGGTGTTGCCACGCTGAATCAGCCAGGCACCGTAGGCTGCCGTACAAGCTACGATATCCTGGGGCGTGAGGTTGTCGCCTGCGGTGCCGCCAATGGTCCCCCGAAAACCGGAGATGGATTTGATAAAAGCCATTTTTTTAAAATTTACTGGTTAAGTCAAGGGAAGCAAAGATAAAGAACATGTTAAACTTGGGTCGGATTTGGGTAACCTATCTGTTTTCTCAGGATTCCTTTTTAAGTTTGTTGGATGGAGCAACTCTTACACCTTGATTATTCCGTCTTTGAGTGGATCAACCACGACTGGCAAACCCCCTGGCTGGATGCCATCATGCCCTATTGGCGGGAAAAAACGACCTGGATCCCCGCCTATCTGCTGGTGCTGGGTGTGCTCTTCTGGTACTACCGACGGCAGGCTTTGTTTTTGGTGCTGGCCCTGGCCCTTACGGTAGGGCTGGCCGACCAACTCAGCAGCCAGGTGCTCAAGAAATCGGTCCAACGGCTCCGCCCCTGCCGGGAAACCACCCTGATTCCGCCGGCGCGGGCGCTCATCGCTTGCGGGGGCGGCTACAGCTTCACCTCTTCTCATGCCACCAATCATTTTGCCATAGCCGTCTTTCTTTTTCTGACCTGGGGAAGGCGCTGGAAAAAATGGCGCTGGTTGTTGCTGGTTTGGGCGGGCTCCATCGCCCTGGGCCAGGTTTACGTAGGGGTTCATTATCCGCTCGACATCCTCTGCGGCGGCCTGCTGGGTAGCCTCATAGGCGGGCTGGGGAGTTGGGCTTACCAGCGGCAAGTCAAATGGCGTATTGACGATTTTTACCCACTCCCGCCACCCTTGGTCTGATCTTTATAAACGCCTGAATCACGCCGCTACCGGCTCTTTTAATAGTTGCACTCCCTCCGCTTGTCTTGCAATTTAGTGTAATAAGAACTTATTCCCCTGAAAAACAGCCAGATGTCCGACAGTAACTTATTTTAGATCAAAATAAACAATAGGAGTAACTTATTTTTTCATTAATTTGTATCTTTAAGCAGAATTATTGACTAACAACATACCCGATCAACGCATGAAATTCTTATCCAACCAGTGTATCGCAAGTTTAATTCTCTTTATGGGATGGGGTGTTTTGTGCCTGGGACAAACCGTTGTTAGAGGAGAGATAACCGATGGCGTGACGGGAGAACCGCTCATCAGCGCGACGGCCATTATCAAAGGAACGACCGAAGGTGCGGTTACCGAATACGATGGTACCTTCTCTTTTAATACTTCGGCCAGCCCGCCGTTTACCATGATCTTCTCCTACGTGGGTTACCTCGACGCAGAAGTGCTGATTGAATCGGTGGTCGAACCCATTAAGATTGCGCTTTCGGAAAACGCCGTTACCATTTCAACCGTAGAGGTAAAAGGCCGCCGGATCGGTGAACGCCAGCGACAGTCGGCCCTGACGGTAGAAACCCTCGACAATATCGCCATCAAAGAAACACCAGCTGCCAATTTTTACGATGGCCTGGGATCGCTCAAAGATGTGGACCTGACGGCCGCAAGCCTCGGCTTTAAGATCATCAACACCCGTGGTTTCAACAGTACCAGCCCCGTGCGGTCGCTGCAATTAATTGACGGGGTCGACAACCAGTCGCCGGGCCTGAACTTTTCGTTGGGCAACTTCCTGGGTTCCTCCGAACTCGATGTCAACCGGGTCAACCTGATCGTAGGAGCCAGTTCGGCCTTTTACGGCCCCAATGCCTTCAATGGGGTGATCAGTATGGAAACCAAAGACCCTTTCTTCCACAAAGGATTATCGATCCTGGCCAAGGGCGGTGAGCGTTCTTTATTTGAGGGCGCGCTTCGCTATGCCGACGTATTCGGCAAAAACAAAGGGATTGGCTACAAACTCAACTTTTCCTACTTCCAGGCCAACGATTGGGTGGCCGACAACTACGACCCCGTAGACAACACCGATACCGGCCGGGATAACCCCGGCGGCTACGATGCCGTCAATATTTACGGGGACGAGTTCACCAGTGGTAGCAATTTCACGAAAGATCTGCAAAACCCGGGCCTGGGCATTATCCACCGTCGGGGTTACACGGAATCGGATGTTGTGGACTACGATTCCGACAACCTCAAGTTGGGCGCTGCCTTCCACTTCCGGCTGAAGCCCGCCATGGACCTGGGCTCTCCTACTCTCATCGTGGCTTCCAACTACAGCACGGGTACCACCGTTTACCAGGGCGACAACCGCTACAGCCTGCGCGATATCCAGTTTTTTCAGCACCGCCTGGAGTTGAAAAAACACGACACGTATTTCCTGCGCTTTTACGTCACGCACGAGGATGCGGGCAACTCCTACGATCCTTATTTCACCTCCCTCCTCTTGCAGGAAAACGCCAAGGAGAACCAAAACTGGCGCAATGCCTACCGCACCTACTGGAGCACCACCGTGCGGCCACAACTCAATGCCGAAGAAGGCTTTCCCCGGATTTCCCAGTTCCCCGGCAACCCCGATGGTTACCGGGCAGCCTTGAGCAGCTTTTTTGCCCAACCCGATATTGCCGCCAAACTGGTGCAATGGCACGCTGCTGCTCAGGAAGCGGGTCTGGCCGCTGACCCTATTATTAGTGCGGTTGGTTTTTATGAGCCCGGCACCGACCGCTTCGACGAGGAATTCAACCGCATCACTTCCCAGAATCTTAACAGTGGCGGCACCCGTTTTTACGACAAATCTGCGTTAGCGCACGCCCAGGGCGAATACCGCTTCAATGACCTGGTTGAGAAAGGTAATATATCCGACTTCGACCTGCTCGTCGGGGCCAGCTACCGCAAATACATGCCCAATTCCGAGGGTTCTATCCTGCTCGACACCAATGGCCGAAATATCGACACCTACGAATATGGCATCTACGGCGGCGGCACCCTGGAACTCCAGCAAAAGCTCAAAATAAGTGGCTCCCTGCGCGTCGACAAAAACAAAAACTTCGACTACCTCATTTCTCCGGCGGGTTCCCTGGTCTACAGCCCTTCGGATGTAACTACCCTGCGCGCTTCCTTCTCGTCGGCCATCCGCAACCCGACCCTGGCCGACCAGTTCCTCAACTACAACGTGGGTCGTGCGATCCTCCTGGGCAACCTGAACGGCATCGACAGCCTGGTGACCGTGGAATCGTTGACCGATGCCCTCAATGGCAGTGACCTGAACCTCCTGGAGTATTTTAATGTGGCCCCTATAAAGCCCGAAAAAGTGCAAACCGTCGAGGCTGGCTTCCGCACCACCCTCTTCCAACGCTTGTACCTGGACGCTACGTACTACTACAGCTTCTACCAGGATTTCATTGGTTTCAACATCGGTGTGGAAACGGTTTTCGACAATACCTTCGGGCAGTTGGTCGAGGCACAAGCTTACCGCGTATCCGCCAACGCTACGGATAGGGTCACCACCCAGGGCTTCTCCATCGGTACCAACTACTATTTTTCCAAGTTTTATGTCTTCAATGCCAACTACTCCTGGAACAAGTTGAATACGGTCACCGACGACCCTATTATTCCCGCCTTCAACACCCCCGAGCACAAGTACAACCTGGGGTTGTCCGGGCGGAATATTCCCGTCAATCTCGGTTTCTTAAGAATCCCGAATTTCGGCTTTAGCATTAACTACAAGTGGATAAAAGGATTTACCTTTGAAGGGTCGCCTCAATTCACTGGTGAAATACCTACTTATGATCTTTTGGATGCACAAATCAACTGGCAGGTGGCCAAATTGAATTCCACCTTCAAGCTGGGTGCGTCCAACCTATTGAACAACGAAGTATTCCAGACGTACGGCGGACCCCGCATCGGACGAATGGCTTATTTCTCCGTGTTGTACGAATTCAAGAAAAAATAATTTCTAAATCATCTGCATTATTATGAAGCAATTTAACTTTCTATTATTGTCCCTTTGTTGCAGCCTGCTGGCCTTTAGTGCCCAGGCGCAAACCCGGTATGTGGATCAGGTCTTTGACCAGGTTGTCAAACAGTCTAACATCCCTTACGCCACCAATATCTCGGTATTGACGATGGCCAATGGCAACCCCGATACCATTCCGATCGTGATGGACGTGTACACGCCCGTCGGTGATGACATGACCGAACGGCCTACGGTTATTTACCTGCACACGGGAAGTTTTCTTCCCCAGTACTTCAACGGCCAGATCACTGGTGGCAAGTTGGATTCGACGGTTGTAGAAGTCTGTACCCGCCTGGCCAAGATGGGTTACACCGCCATTGCGGCGACCTACCGCCAGGGTTGGGCGCCTACCGCTCCTGACCAAAATATCCGCACGGCGACCCTCTTGCAGGCGTCCTACCGCGGTATCCAGGACGTGCGCTCCTGTATTCGCTTTCTGCGCAAATCCATAAATGAGGGCGACAACCCCTACGGTGTGGACGAAAGTCGCATTGTCCTCTGGGGACAAGGCACCGGTGGTTACCTCTCATTAGGCGCCGCTTGCCTGGACGAATACACCGAGATCAGTGACCTCGACAAGTTCATCAATACCGTAACCTTTGAACCTTACGTAGTAGAAGCCGTTCACGGTGATATCAACGGAGAGCAGCCTGCATTCCTTAATCTACCCAACAGTGTCGGTTATTCCTCCAATTTTGCCCTGGCGGTCAATATGGGTGGTGCCTTGGGTGACACCTCCTGGATCGATGGTGCCGCTTCTACCTTCGTAGAGCCTCCCATCATTGGTTACCACGTCATTACCGATCCGTTCGCTCCTTTTGGTGACGGCCCCGTAATTGTACCTACCACGCAGGAATTCGTGATTCAGGTAGCCGGAACCCGCCTGGCGGTTCAGGTAGCCAACGACAAAGGCCTCAACGACATCCTCGCTCCCGTAGCCGGTGACACGCACCCGCTGTCGGCTTATTTGAACGCCGTGGTGACTGCCCTCGGACCTATTCCTTTGAATCTGGCCGCTTTCGGTCAATCACCGACGACCGTCGCTGAACCCAACATGTACCCCTTCCGCTCGCCCAACAATCGACTGGAGTCTGGCCCTTGGGACTGGTGGAGCAAGCCTTTCCTCGACGCCCTGATCCCACAGATCAACGGCGCCTTTGGCACCATGTTCAGTGCGGATCTCCTGCACTCCAATGGTTTGATCACGAACCCCGATATGTCGGCCACCAAGGCCCGTCTTTATCTCGACACCGTCATTGCCCACTACGCACCCCGTGCGTGCCAGGCGCTGCAATTGGCCGAATGTGCGATTGTAAAAACGGAAGAATTGGCCGACGATTCCCTACTGGGTCTTTCGGTAGCGCCTAACCCCGCCACCGAACGTGCTTTCATCCAAACCAACGCTGGCTACCCCATGGAAGCCATCCAGTTGTTCGACATCAACGGCCGCTACCTGCGTGCCTACTATGACATCAACAGCAGCCAGTATGAAATCCAACGCGGCGATTTGCCACCGGGTACCTACCTGGTAAAAGTTAAGTTTAAAGAAGGAATTTCCGTCAGGAAGTTGATCTTTAGATAAGACCAGGTTTTAGCTGAACTAAAAAAGCGTCATCTCGAGAAATCGGGATGACGCTTTTTTATTGCGTTTCGGCCAAAAAAACAGGGCATGGCCAATGACAACAGGCCGGAAAAATCAGGTCTAATCGACAGAACGATACTTTTCCGTGATATATTTGGCTTTGAGAATTTCTTCCCGGCGCGTTACGGAAGGCTTAGTGAAGAACTTAGCTTTACGTAAACGCTTAGTGGTTTGGACTTCACGATGCTTCCGCTTGTAGCGTTTGAGTAATCGATCAATAGTTTCTCCGTCTTTGCGATCCAGAATTAGCATTAAGTATATTTTGATGTTGTGGTAGGATTACCAATAGTTAGCGCGAAATTACACAAATAAAACGCTATTCTTTTGCCCATTGTTCAGAAAATAAGCAATAAGCGGTCATTTTGTTCACATAAACAATTGTTTTACAACATTTTGCACCCTCTTAATTATAGTTTTAATGCGCCTACAATATTTTTTCCTGACCTTCCTGCTCCTCCTCGCTGGCCTGGCGTTGGGTTATGTACTGGGTCCTCGCCCCCACTTTCAACCCTTGGATCCCAGCCCCATTGCGGTAGATCTTTCCCTGGCAGCCCTGGCCGATTCCGTAGCGGCACACGAAAACCGCGAACCCTTGCTCAAGCCGGGCAATGGCGCCCGCATCGTCTGGGCCGACAGCGCCCGGCAAACTGCCTTTGCGGTAGTCTACCTCCACGGCTTTTCGGCCAGTGAGCGCGAAGGTGGTCCGCTGCACGAAGATTTCGCGCGGCGCTACGGCTGCAACCTCTACCTGGCCCGCCTGCCCGGCCACGGACTCCGCGGCGAAGACAGTTTCCGGGACACCGAACCACAAGAGTGGGTAGACGCGGCCAAAACAGCGGTAGCTTACGGCAAACGCCTGGGCAAACGCGTCATTGTGATGAGTACCTCCACCGGGTGTACCCTGGCGCTGTATTTGGCCGCAGCAGATCCCGCTATCCAGAGCCTGTTCCTCTACGCACCCAATATTGACCTCTACGACCCCAAGGCCTACCTGCTCAACGGCCCGTGGGGCGAACAACTGGCCCGCGGAATTTTTGGGGGCGACCACCGCGAATGGTCGGCCAAAGACAGCATTCCCGCGTATTGGACCACCCGCTACCGCCTCCGCGGGCTACACGCCCTGCGCGAGCTGGTCAGTAAAACCATGACGCCAACTACTTTTGGGGCCGTTCGCCAGCCCACTTTTATCACCTACTACGATGAAAATGATGACAACCAGGACCAGATAGTCTCGGTTGCGGCCATTGAGCAAATGATCCCCTTATTGGGAATCCCCCCTGATTCCCTCCGCGTCATTGCCAACACTACCGCCCGTACCCACCCGCTGGCCTGCGACTTGTGGAATCCCAACTGGCAAACCGTTGCCGAAGACACCTACCAGTTTGCCGAGCAAGTATTGGGGCTGGTGCCAGTCGACAACCTGGTGGTTAAGTAATTGGTCAGCAACGACTGCCATAATTCCAGCCCTAACCGGCCACAATTCCAGCCGGTGAAAAGGAGTGAAGTCAGTCGGATCAAGACCTCCAGCAATCCCATTTTTTTTCTACATTTACCATATGGAAGCACCTAAAAACAACAGGCCCAAATGGGTAACGCCCAGCATCAGTGAATCTATCCGCGACCTGTGGCAGGGTATCAAATCGTGGTTTGTCGCATTCATCGACCTCAAAGAAGGCATGGATCGCGAAGGAACCATCATTTCCATCAATACCGGCAAAATGATGCGCGGTTCCAACGCCTGGATGCTGATCTGCTCCATTATGATCGCTTCCCTGGGGCTGGACCTCAACTCCGAGGCGGTCATCATCGGTGCGATGCTCATTTCTCCGCTCATGTCGCCCATTCTGGGCATTGGGCTCGGCGTGAGCATCAACGACCGGGCTACGCTATTTATGGCGATCAAACATTTCCTGATCTCCATCCTGATTGCCCTGGTTACCAGCATCCTGTATTTCCGGTTAACGCCCCTGGGCACCTTCACCGACATGATTGAAGCGCGTACCGCCCCCACTTTTCTCGACGGGCTGGTGGCCATCTTTGGTGGTCTGGCTGGTATCATCTCCATTACCCGCAAGGACAAATCCAACGCCATTCCGGGAGTAGCGATTGCCACGGCCCTCATGCCACCGCTCTGTGTCACCGGTTATGGTATTGCCAATGGCAACATGGAGATCGCGCTCAACTCCTTCTACCTGTTTTTCCTCAACTCGTTTTTCATCGCGCTCACTTCCTATCTGATCATCCGCCTCCTGGACTTTCCCTACAAGGAGCACCTCGACGCTGGTGAAGCGTGGCGCACGCGCGTGGCCATTATGGTTTTCAGCCTGATCATTATCATTCCCGGCACTTTTATTCTCCGGGGTGTCATCCGGGATTTGGCCGACAAACAGAGCATCAAAACCTTTGTCCAGGATCAATTTGGTACCGACTGCATCAACTACAAGGTTTTTCCGATAGCCCCGGATTCCAGGCTTCCGGACTCCAGTCCTGCTAAGGATTCCAGCCTCCTGGTTGTCCAACTCATCAATCGCGATGTATCCGACAGCATGATGCAAGTTTACAACCTCCTGCTCCGCGATTCCTATGCCCTCGAACACATCTCCTTCCAGGCCATCCCCGACTACCGCATCCAGTTGAGTGAAATGAAGAAAAATGCCGTCAACCAACAAGGCATGACCCAGTTGTCAAACCAGCTGAATGAGCTCCACAAAGCCCAACGGCAAAACAATTTCCTCGACAGCCTGCGCCGGGCCAGCCTCAGTGCCTCGGTCGGGCTGGATTCCCTGCAGTTTGCCCGCATGACGGCCATCATCCACCAGGCGCAGCAGTTTGCCAGCCTCGACAGCCTCGCCTTTGGCAAGACCCGCATCACTGATTTTAAAACTCCCAGCCAGCAGATCCCTTTGTTTTTAGCCCACTGGTCCAATGCCCCCACGCCCAGAACCCGCCGCCAGCAGGAAGCAGAATTAAGTGCCTTCCTCAAAAACTATTTCCAGACCTACGCTATTCAATTAGATACTTTTATTGTCCATTCTTACTGACCGGCACATCCATGACTAACCCGCAGCAAGCCTTGATTTTGGTTGATTTGCAAATTGACTTTTGCCCTCTGGGCGCCCTCCCCGTCCCCGAAGGCGACCAGGTTGTACCCGTAGCCAATGCCCTGATGCCCCACTTTAGCACCGTAGTGGCTACCCAGGATTGGCACCCGGCCAACCACGGCAGCTTCGCCGCCAACCATCCCTGGCGCAAACCCGGCCAGGTCATCGACCTCCACGGCCTGCCCCAGGTGCTCTGGCCTATTCATTGTGTACAGGAAAGTTTTGGTGCCGAATTCGTCGCCGAACTCCATACGGATGCCATTACCCAGGTCTTCCGCAAAGGAACGGATCCCAACATTGACAGCTACAGCGGCTTCTTCGACAATGGCCACCGCCGCGCTACCGGCCTCGGCGACTGGCTCACCGCACGCGGCATCACCGAAGTCTTCATTATGGGGCTGGCCACCGATTATTGTGTTAAATTTACCGCTCTGGATGCGCGGCAACTGGGTTTCAAAACCTACCTCATCCTGGATGGCTGCCGCGGCGTCAACCTCCAGGAAGGGGACACCGACCGCGCCGTAGCAGCAATGCGCGACCATGGCGTGACGGTTATTACTGCTGATCAACTTTTATCAAATTCCCTCCTTTGAATAATTTATACCAAAATCAGACGCCTTCGTGAAAGTAGAATGTTGGTTTATTGGCAAAACGGCGGATAAGTACCTCCAGGAAGGCATTGACAAATATGCCAAACGGCTACCGCATTACCTGCCTTTTGAGCTCGCCATTATTCCGGACGTCAAAAACGCGGGCAAGATCAGCTCCGATCAACTCAAAGAAAAGGAAGGCGAACTGATCCTGGCCCGCCTGAAGCCCCAGGATGCGCTCATCCTACTGGACGAGCGCGGGCTGGAAATGACCTCCGAAGCCCTGGCCAACTGGCTGCAAGACCAACTCCAAAGCCCCTATCGGCGCCTGATCTTCGTCGTGGGCGGGGCCTTTGGCTTCGCCGACAGCGTCTACCAGCGCGCCAACGGCAAACTGGCCCTCTCGCAGCTCACCTTCTCCCACCAGATGGTTCGGCTATTTTGTTTGGAACAACTTTACCGCGCGATGACTATCTTGCGCAACGAACCATACCACAACAGCTAAACTACTTTTATGAATATCTCCATCACGCTGATCATTATCGCCCTGACCTGCATTATCTCTTTTCAGGCCTTCAGCAACCCCGAAATGCGCGCCAAACTGCTCTTTCGCCCGGTCGATATCCGCAACGGAGAGTACTACCGGTTTTTCACCAGCGGCCTCATCCACGCCGACTTCAGCCACCTGCTCTTCAACATGTGGGCCCTCTACATCTTCGGCGAGAGGGTCGAAAGCGTATTCTACAACGACCTCTTCGGGCCCGTCGTCGGCCGCGTAGCCTATATCATTTTTTACTTCAGCGCCATCGCCATCGCCAGCCTGCCCTCCTACTTTCGCTACCAGGACAACTACGCCTACAGCGCCCTGGGCGCTTCGGGCGCCACTTCGGCCCTCTCCCTTATCTTCATTCTGTTCCACCCCTGGATGTGGTTCATCTTCCCTCCCCTGCCGGGTATTCTCCTGGCCGTTGGCTATATTTGGTACTCTTCTTATATGGACAAAAAAGGCACCGACCACATCGGTCACAATGCCCACCTCACCGGCGCCATCTACGGTATCGTCTTCATTGTCGTCGCCAGCCTCCTGCTCAAACCCGAACTCATTGATTACATGATCGCCCAGTTGCTGGCTGGCCCCAAGCCGTTTCCTGGTTTTGGGTAGCCCTCCCCCTCACTCTTCCCCCAACGGGTCTTCCCGCACCGTCAGCGTGGTCTGCCACTGCTCCGCTCCTACCCGGAGTGTGAGCAAGTACACGCCTGCTCCAGCTACGGGCAAGCCCAGCCTTTCGTCGAAAGGATAAGCCGGAAAACCCGTACGCAGGCGGGTGATTTGCCGGCGCTGGGCACGCGGCGTCTTGGCTTTGCGAAAGCTGTCGTAGTCTTCCTGCAGATCAGGATTGCGGTAGGTCTCCAGCAATGTCTTGAACTGATCGTCCAGTGCACGCGCCTCCGTTTCGGTGTAGGGCAGGGCGTCAAATTCCAGGTCCCAGTAATAGCGATGGATACCCGCAGTTGGGTCCAGCTTGACCGTTCGCAGGTATTGCCCGGTCCGATCCCGGATCTCCAACACCACTTTCTCCGATCCCGTTTTTCCCACAAAATAGCTGATGGCGGCGCTGTTGTCAAACCGTGCCCGCGGCACACTCCCGGCATTCTGGATCGTGGGGGGGTTCTCTCCAGCAAACCAGAAGTGACCGCGCTGGCCGCCCCTGCTGGTGTTTTCCCAAAGGGTAGCCGTGCGCTGCTCAAACAGGTGGCCACTTTGGGTCTGCAGTTCCGGCGTCAGCTGTTGCAGCGGGGTAAGATCGTCCAGTATCCAGAGGCTGCGACCGTGGGTGCCGGCGATCAGATCGTGGTCGCGGGGATGGATGAGCAAGTCGTAAACCGGCACCGTAGGCAGGCCCGGCATGAAGCGGAACCACTGTTGCCCAGCATCTACCGAGGCCCAGATGCCTGTTTCGGTGCCCAGAAACAGGAGGTCGGCGTTGCGGGAATCCTCGCGCACGACGCGCACCACTTCGTGGTCCGGCAGGCTGCTGCCCAGGTTCGTCCAGGATTCCCCGTAGTCGTCCGTGCGGAATACCCAGGGCGCAAAATTATCGCTCCGGTGGCCATCAAACGTAACGTAAGCGCGGCCGGGTGCGTGGTGCGAGGCTTCCACCCGGCTCACCCACAGGCCTTCCGGCACCCCGGCAATGGCCCTGCGCACATTGCGCCAGTGCTGGCCTCCATCCTGGGTCACCTGCACATTACCATCGTCTGTACCCACCCAAAGAACGGCCGGTGCCAGGGGCGATTCCGAAAAAGTATAAATCGCGCAGTGGGTTTCGGCGCCGGTGTTGTCGGGTGTCACGCCACCGCTTTTACCCCTGACCGTCTGCTGCGGATTGGCGATAGAAAGATCAGGGCTAATAATGGTCCAGTGCTGGCCCTGGTCCATCGATTGCAGCAGGTAATTGCTGCCCGCAAAAAGGGTATGCGGATCGTATTTGGACATCACCAGGGGCGCCGTCCAGTTGTAGCGAAATTCCCGCCCGGTCCGCTTCAGGCTGTCGGGAATGACGGTTTCGTAATTCGTGATGTTTTGATCACTGGGCTGAATGCGGGTCATTTTGTGGGTCCGGACATCGTAGCGATAGCTGCTCCCATTTTCCTGTTCGGTAAAGAGGGTTCGCCAGTCGGTAGGATCCGGCTGAATAAACTGCCCGTCGCCCCAGTGGAGCTTCCAGGCGTTGTCGTTGAGGATACCGCGGGCGTCGCGGCTGAAACTGGCCACCCCGTAAGTGCCGTTGTCCTGAAGCCCGCCGTAGACGTAGTAGGGATCGCGGTGGTCTGCCCCAATGCGGTAGAACTGCCCAATGGCCAGGTTGTCGAATAGCAGGAAGTGCTGGCCGTGGTCATGGGTGAGCGAAGCCCCCTTGTCGGCGCCCAGGTAGTACCGGTCGGGGTCGCGAGGATCGAGCCACATGGCGTGAAAATCGCCGTGTACTTCCTGGTCTTCGCTGCCGTTGGTGAGCGTTTTACCGCCGTCGGCAGACACCATCAGGCGCGTCGTCAGCAGGTACACCCGTTGGTCATCATGGGGGTTGATGCGCACCTGGCTGTAGTAGAAAGGCCGGTTGTTGTAGATATTGACGTAAGTCCAGCTCTTGCCGCCATCAGCCGAGCGGTATAGCCCCGAGCCCGGCACGCTCAGGGTATCCGATTTTTCGGCTTCCACCAGCGCCATCAGGATGCGTGGATCCTTTTGGTAGATGGCCAGACCAATGCGTCCGGTAGGGCCAGGCGGCAGGCCCTGGGTCAGTTTCACCCAACTCTTGCCACCGTTGGTCGACTTGAAGATGCCCCCGTTGGTGCCGCCGCTCTGAAACGTCCAGGGCTGGCGCAGGCGCTCGTAGAAAGCAGCATATACGACTTGCGGATTCCGGGGATCCATCACCAGATCGGTACAGCCCGACAACCCGTCGTTGGGAAGGCCGGTCGTTAGTTTTTGCCAGTTTTTGCCACCATCAGTCGTTTTAAAAACGCCCCGCTCGCCACTGGTTCCCCACAGGTGGCCGATGGCCCCCACGTAGACGGTGTTGGAATCCCGGGGATGGGTCAGTACGCGGGCGATCTGGTGGGTATTGGCCAATCCTAGGTGGCGGAAATTTTGCCCCCCATCCGATGACTTGTACACCCCGTTGCCCCAGGATACGCTGTTGCGGTTATTGGCTTCGCCGGTGCCCACCCAGATAATGTCGGGGTTGGGCTGAAAAAGGGCGATGTCTCCAATGGAGGACGTTTCGTAGCGGTCGAAGATCGGGGTCCAGGAATTCCCGGCGTTGTCCGAGCGCCAGACGCCGCCGGAACCCGTAGCCAGAAAAACACGGCGAAAGTCATTGTCTACCGCTTCGATATCCACAATACGGCCACCCTGGTTGGCCGGGCCAATATTGCGCCAGTGGAAACCGGCGCTTAAATCTTCTGACGTAACCTGGGCGGTCAAGGGGTTAGCCGTTAGCACTAAGCCAAGCCCTGCCAGGAGCAGCATGCGCTGCAAAACAAGTTGGTTTTTCATGAGCAAGTCATTTAGGAAAAGTTATTTTCAATCCCTCCAGTTTTTCGACGACCGTTTTGGCAATCGGTTTTGGACCCGGAAGAGCCGGGCCTGAATGTCCTTTAGTTCCTGTGCAATCGCCAATTTGTCTAAACTCCCGGGCGCTTTGGTGGATTTTTTGCCAAGTTCTGCCATCGTAAGGGTTGGGGTATCAGCTAAAATAGGCATTTTTTGTTATTCCTTGTGCCTTGGCGCATATTTTGGGGCCGTGCCCTCCTGTCGCTTGAAATTCATTTCAGCCCATCCTGCTATACCACTTGGTTAAATCCGCCAAGGTGGTGGCATCACACTGCGGCCGGGAGGCCGCCTAATACTTCATCGTAGGCTGGAGCCTACGACGATAAAAGTGCCAGGTTCGCTGGCAAGATGTACCAAAACCGGAAGTTTTAGCAGATCTGGGACCGCGCTGAAGCACGGGCAACCCCGGCAACCCTACCCCACCCCCCACAAACACGAGCGCCGCTCCGATTGATTTCGGAGCGGCGCTCAACATCCTGTCGCTTGAAATTCATTTCAAGCCATCCCGTCGCTTGAAATAAATTTCAAGCAACCGTTAGCTTACTTCACAACCACCATCGTCTTCGTAGCCGTAAACGCACCCGAGGTCACCGTGTACGTCAGTACGCCGGTAGCACCCTGGATCATGTCCTTGGTTACGTTGATGTTGCTGTAACCGGCCGCGTAATCACCGCGCACCACCGTCAATACCCGTCCGCTGGCATCGG
>Ga0208544_10000160_pt1 | contig 55466 bp, 39 predicted proteins | sample DEB08_DNA_9_FD_184526 | JGI IMG/M metagenome (GOLD analysis project Ga0208544, IMG submission 184526) | Aqueous microbial communities from the Delaware River and Bay under freshwater to marine salinity gradient to study organic matter... | ecosystem: Environmental > Aquatic > Marine > Coastal ... | reverse complement strand
CCTCAGCGTTATAGATACCTACTCACGTGTTTTAATATCACGCTTACTAAAGATGGTGTGGCGCGCAAACAATTCCAGATTAAATGCTTGCTAATTTTGAGGTTGGAGAGATGTGTCCCAACCGTAGTGCTTCAGCGCGAAGAAAAAATCTACATCGTCATAGGTTCCAGCCTATGACGATTTCGGCAGCCCCAGCGGGGCGGAAGCCGATTGCCAGGGTCGTCAGACCCTGGACGAGGTGCCCCTCAAAAAGAGTCCTGTAAGGACGGAAGGTTTTTCGATCGTGTTGGTATTTTATCTAATTGTCGTAGGCTTGAGTCCATAGCCGTCAGGCTATGGAGAGGTCAAATATTAGAAAAACTATATTTATTGGAGTTAAAGCGACCTGGGATGAGGTCGAATATCAATCCATATTGGCTGGCGGGGTAGAAAGAATCAAAATGGAGGGCAATACTTCCTATTGTGCGACCTCATCCGAGGTCGTTTCATCACTTACTTATCCTTAATCTACCAATATTTCACCTCTCCGAGGTGTTTCTTTTGATCCCCACTCTTGATTTGGTTGAGATGTGTCCCAACCGTAGTGCTTCAGCACAAAGGAATTTTGGCTTCCTTAGATCGCTCTTCGTAGACTTTGTCTACGAAGAGCGGTCAACAGCAGTCTGTGACTGCGGTGCCAGCGGGGTTCGTATTCCTTAGCCTGGAGCCTACGACGATTTTATTAGCCCAGCGGGGCGCCCCTGTTGGTAGCCGCAAGATGTACCAAAACCGGAAGTTTTAGCAAATCGGGGTCCGCGCTGAAGCACCGGCAATCTGCCGGTGCAGCACCCTTCCTGGCGCTGTGATGGCCCCTGGTCGGGCACCTCCTACCAAACCACCAACTTCCCCTGCTGGTCGCCGCCGCCCATGCGATAGAAATAAATACCGGCGGGCAAAGTGCCCAGGGTAATTTGCTGCAAGGCGTTGTCCAGTTGAACGGATAGCACCTGGCGGCCGGTTGCATCGCAGAGGGTGAACAACGTGGGTGCCGTGATCGTCTGATCGAGCACCCAAAACTGGCCGTGGGTCGGGTTGGGGAAGAGGAGCGTCGGTTCGGCGGGTGAGCCTTGTTCGGTGGCCACCACCTGTTGCCCGCGCGCTACGGCAGCCAGCACATCGATGCGCCCGTAGCCGTAGGTGGCGTTGGGAACCGCCAGACCGGCAAACGGGCCGCAGTCCTGGTTGCTGAGCAGCGGCAGAGCCGTAGTTTGCAAAATGGCTTCAATGCTGTCTACTTCGCCCGCCAGTTGGGGGGCGGCAGCAAGCAGGAGGGCTACGGCACCCGCTACGTGTGGGCCCGCCATGCTGGTGCCGTTCCAGGTAGCGTAGCCACCGTTGCGGATCGCCGAACGGACGCCGACGCCAGGCGCCACCACGTTGGGTTTCAGGCGGAAGCTGCTGTCGATCGTCACGGCGCCACGGCTGCTGAAGTTGGCAATGGTGTCGTCGCTGCGGCTGGCACCCACGCTGAAGGAGCCCGCGAAGATGGCGGCTGGGTTGCGGATGCTGCCGCAAGCGGGGCCGTCGTTGCCCGCCGAAACCACCACCACCACGCCGGCTGCCCGCAGGGCGTCAATGGCCAGTTCCATCAGGGCAAAATTGTCCGGGTTACAACCTTCCACGGCGGGGCATCCCCAGGAGTTGTTGATCACGTGTGGCGCCCGTGCCGGATCGGGGTTTTCGCCCGCCAGGTTGGTCGGCGCCAGGAACCAGTCGAAACATTCGATGTAGCTGCCGGGGCTGCCCCAGCCGCGTTCCATGTTGCGGCAGCCGATCCAGTTGGCGGCGGGGGCTACGCCAATTTGGTTGTCGCCACCGTCGTCGCCCACCATGGTGCCCATGGTGTGGGTACCGTGGCTGTGGTCGTCGCAGGGCACCGAAACGCCCAGTCCGCAGGGGTTGTTGGTGGGGCTAACGATCGAATCGTTGTGCAGCAGGCTGATCGCCCGGATGGCGTCGTGCCAGTTGTAGTTGTGGTCGGCAGTGGTGCCGTCCCAGCCGCGGTACTGGTTCTTGATGGCGGGGTGTTCCCAATCGTAACCCGTGTCCTGGCCGGCAACGGTGATGCCTTCGCCGCGAAAGCCGAGGTCCCAGACCGCATCCGCGTGGATGCGCTGAATCCCCCATTCGACGACTCCCCGGCCAGCACCGGTAGGGGTGAGGTCGAGCGTGGGGCGGTCAAAGACGGTCCAGGGATTGGGCTGGATATTGGCCACCTCCTCGCGTTCGGCCAGGGCCCGGGCCAGCGGCAGGTCCACCTCGGTAAGCAAGGCGTTGACCACCGCAAAGGACCGGTAGGCCACCCCATTGTCGGCGAGTATCTTTCTGATGGGCTGCTGGGTGCGCTCGGCCAGGGCCCGCACGGTTTGGTAAACGTACTGCCCCTTGGCCGTTTTGCCGTGAATGCGGTAGGCCAGGTGCAGGTCAGCTTGTTCCTGCAGGGCTACGATGACTTCCACGCGGCCGCCAGCTTCAAGTTCTGCCAGGACTTCAGGGTCGATTTTGGTTTGCCAGTTGCTGGCCAGCAGGGCGGCGTCAAAAAAGCCACAAAAAAGAAAGGGCAGCAGTAAATAAATGCGCATAATTTGATGTTTACTAATTACTAAGCGGTCAGCACAAATGATGGTGGCAGAAAAGGCTCCTTTGACCTGGTACCGTTCCGGGTAGAAACAGGACAATAGGAAAGGAAAAGTAAAAATAAGCGGAAGAGTTAGATCAGCGTGGAATTTTTGCCTAAATTAATGGCCCCTAATCGACAAAACCGGTAGTTTTTCATGGGTAATAGCAACTCTCCTACAAAAATACATTTGCAACGCGATCCCGTTTTTGCACCCCTGGTTCAGTCGCTGCGGCTGGAACCATTGGATACTTCCAGTGACGTCTATTTCAGGCTCCTGCGCGCCATCGTCTTCCAACAGCTGTCGGGTAAAGCCGCCAGCACCATCTTTGGTCGTTTTCAGTCTCTTTTTCCGGAAGGGTACCCCGATCCGGAGCGGCTGCTGAAGCTCACCGTACCCGACCTGCGACTGGTGGGGTTGTCCAATCAGAAAGCCCAGTACGTACAAAATGTGGCGACTTATTTCCTGGAAAAGGACCTGGTCCGCCAGGATTGGTCGCGGCTGCCCGACGAAGAAATCCAGGAGCAACTCGTGGCCATCAAAGGAGTAGGGGAGTGGACCGTGCAGATGATCCTGATCTTCTCCCTGGGCCGCAAAGATATCCTGCCCCTGGGTGACCTGGCCATCCGCCAAAGTATCCAACAGTTGTACCAACTCCAGGGCACCAGCCGGGAACTGCACCAGCAGATGCTGAAGGTAGCCGAAAAATGGCGCCCCTACCGCAGCGTAGCCAGCCGCTACCTCTGGACCTGGAAGGACGCTCAGGCGGTGGGGCAAAAAGGAGGGGCTAATACTTAACCAAGCGCCTTTTCAACTGTTACTACGGCTAGGAAATGCTATTTCACCCGTTTCGTGAAACAAAGCGAATTCCCGCGTTTAAATCGTTATTTTTGCCCGGAAGACAGTTTTTATGGTGAAATCTCTGCAGAGTATTCAGGCCCCTATTGTTGATGAGCTGCGAACGTTTGAACAACGTTTCCGCGAGGCTATGCGTAGTCCGGTACCCTTGCTGGACCGAATCACCTTCTACATTGTGCGCCGCAAAGGCAAGCAGGTGCGGCCCATGTTCATCTTCCTGACGGCGAAACTCTGCAATGGCGTGACCGATGCGACCTACACGGCAGCCTCCCTGGTAGAACTGCTGCACACCGCTTCGCTGGTGCACGACGACGTGGTGGATGACGCCAACGAACGCCGCGGTTTTTTCTCCGTCAATGCCCTCTGGAAAAACAAAGCAGCCGTGCTGGTGGGGGATTTTTTGCTCACCCGCGGCCTGGCCCTGGCGCTCAAGCAAAAGCAACTCCAGCTGTTGCAGATCGTTTCCGATGCCTTCGAAGCCATTACGGTAGGGGAACTGTTGCAACTGGAGAAAGCCCGCCGCCTGGACATCGACGAAGCCGTGTATTACGAAGTAATCCGCAAAAAGACGGCCAGCCTCATCGCTTCGGCCTGCGCTGCGGGCGCCGCCTCGACCACCACCGACGAAGTCGTCATCGAAAAAATGCGCCTCTTTGGCGAGACCATCGGCATGGCTTTCCAGATTCGCGACGACCTCTTTGATTTTGGCACCCATGACGTGGGCAAACCCCTCGGCATCGACATCAAGGAGAAGAAGATGACCCTGCCCCTCATCTACGCCTTGCAACAAGCCCCGGTGGCCGAGCGCAAGGCCATTATCCGCCGCATCAAGCGCTCCAGCGAAGAACCGGAAACCATCCAGGCCGTGGTGGATTTTGTGCGCCAGAGCGGTGGCCTGGCTTACGCCCAACAGGTTATGTACGATTTTCGGGCCCAGGCATTCGAAATTCTGCACACTTTCCCACCGTCTCCCGCCAGGGAATCGCTGGAGGATTTGGTGAATTTTGTGGTAATGAGGGAGAAGTAATCCGGCCTGGATTTATGATCAAGCAGGCTTAATATCCCAAAAAGAGGGCTATCCCGAGGTTTGAAAATAGACAACGCTCTTTTCAATCACCCACAAAAACTCCTGTCTTTACCTCCAATCTGCGGGGGTATTTCCTAATCCGGCCCACGAACCACCCCAAATTAGTGTGTGGAGTCCGGCTCCCCATCAGCTCAAAATACAGCTGTTCGATGCGTCGGGGCAACAGCTTTGGCAGGAGGAATGGGATGTTATTGCGGGGGAAAATCGGCGGATGGTTTCTGCGCAGTGGAAAAGCTGGCCCACTGGTGCCTATTTCTTATCTTTAGCAGACGAAAATGGTCAAAAGCAAATCCTTTCGCTCCTTCGGCAATAAATCCGGGAGGTAGCGAATGCAATTCACACGTTATGCTCGAAGAAATGCTGCCCTTTATTGGTATTCCGATCGCCTTTTTGGTGTTTTTTGTCATTTCCCGCTACGTCATTCCCAACCTGGGGGGTTGGAAGCACCTGGCCAAACACTACGCCACCAGCGAGGAAGCCAATACCATGATGGGTGAACACCTGCGCATTCCCGTCGTTAAGGTTGGTGGGTTGAACCTGAAAAATATCGTCCGTTTTTACAAAACCAACCGGGGGCTCTTTCTTTCCCAGCGGAGCTTTTTTCGGGGCAATCAGCCCAACCTGATGATCCCCTGGTCGGCCTTTGGACGGGTGACGCACAAAAAGCAGTTTTTTACGAAGCAGGTACACCTGGAAATAGGAACTCCCGCAATCTCCTATTTGGAGATGCGGGAGAAAGATTTTCTGTTGTTTAAAGATCGCTTGCCAAAGGGGCGTTAAACCAACAAATTTACCTTTGGCTAAAGGTAAATTTGTTGTTGTCTCCCTACTAAAGATATTTCGGGCAAACGGTAGTTGCGGCCGTTGGTTTAGGTGCGAAACACTTCGACGTCGCGGTTTTCCACTACCAGATCGGTGAACTTGCCCTTGAAGCGGGTAGCGCGTACAATGTGGTTGTCGATCCAATGGTAATTGCCGCCACGGGGCTTGTTCATCAGCAAGCCGTGGTAGTTGAAGTCGTGCTTCTTGAGCCATTCTTCGGTAATGGCACGGTGCTCTTCGGTACGGGAGGTAAAGAAGGTAATGATGTGGCCTTCTTCGTACCACTTGTTACAAATTTTCAACGCGTCCGTGTAAGGCAGGCAGGTGGCCATACGCTCGGGCTCTTCGTTGGGAATGTCATCGCAAATGGTACCGTCGATGTCAATCAAAAAATTCTTCACACCGTCGGCCAGAATTGGGCTTATCGTTTCACCCTTTTCGTTGTAGGCAGCTTCCAGTCCTTGCTTAGGATTAGCCATTATTTTGAAATTATTTCTCAGATTTAAAAAAGCAAATCTAACAATATTTCAGCGGCTTAGGTTTTGGAGGACGATCAAATTCTAGCAGATTTCCAGTGCCTAAGTGTATTTTTAACACTTTTATAGGGTATTGGGTCACCCATTGTCTAATTTAACCGGGCTGCTGCGGGAATCCTTGTTGTGAGGAGAACCGCCGGCTCTAAATCTGCTTCACGCCCTTCAGCGCGGGCTTGGGCACATTGGTGCGCAGCAATTCCTGCAGGGTCTGGTTTACCTTTTCCACCGCCGGATTCAGGCGGGTGTTGGTAGCCTGGACGGCAGCGTTGTAGCTGGCCACATCTTCCGGCGTCATTTGGCTGCCTTTGGCGGCTACCTGGCAAACGGTGACGTATTCCCTGGTGGCCAGCGAAAGGTACAATTCAACCTGGGCGATGACGGCGTCGCGGTAGTTGGTATTGCCGTTGAAATCACCGACTAGCCGTACGGCCGTCAATTCTTCCCGGGCAGCACGGGCCAGCTCCTGGCGGGCTTCTTCCAGGGTGGTGGGTTCGTTCTGGTCGAGGGCTGCCAGGAAACGGGCATTGAGGGTGCCGAGGCGGAAGGCGCGCAGGAAGAGGTTGCGCTGGTAGGTGTTGAGGTTGTTGAGTTGTTCGGCTTCGCTGGTGGGTGCGCCTTCCAGCAGTTCAATGTCGTGGGTGCGGGCAAACTGGCGTTGGGCGGTCAGGAAGCGGGCACTCGCCTGCGCCATCTGCTGCTCGGCAGCGGTTTGGGCCTGCAGGTAACGGGACATCTTTTCGTAGCTCTCCGCAGCGTCGGATTTTAGCACTTCGATTTCCTGGAAACCCAGGTTGAACAGGTTCAGGTAGGTGGCCAAAACCGCCTGCATTTCGGCCCGCAGGCCGGCATCGCCCGCGTAGGGAGGCAACGCCGCCAGCTTGTTTTGGGTCGACTGCAGTTGCTCCAGCAATACCAGCCGCTGCTGCCCAATGGTGCCGAGGTCTTCACTGTGCACCGCGTATTGGAGGTACGCCATGTTTTTTTGCGCAATGGCGGCGTGTTCCCGGTTGAAGAAGTCGAAATAGGCGCCGGGGTGCTCAAAAGTTTGCGCCGTAGCGGTACCCAGGGTGGCCAGCAGGCAGCAGATACTCAGGATTCGGATCATCATGTACTTGGATATTTTGGGTTGAAAAAACGAAGTCAGCACAACAGCGCTGTGGAGTAAGAACGCCGCAATTACCAATGTTGTTCTTTGCGGTAAACGACGCCCTTGAATAGCGCTACTTTTTCGCCATCGCCGCGGGTCACTTCCACCTGGTAGTGCGCCAGGCGCCGGCTGCGGTGCAGCTCGCGGGCCGTGGCGACGAGTACGTCACCGCTGTGTACCGGTGCCAGGTGGTTGATACTCGCTTCAATAGACACGGCGTGCTGTCCCTGGCTGTTGGACGCAAAAGCCAGGGCGCTATCCGCGAGGCTGAACGTGATGCCGCCGTGGGCGATGCCAAAGCCATTGAGCATGTCTGGTCGGATTTGCATGCGCAGGCTGCAGGCTCCGGGGGCTTCGGCCAGCCGCTCGATGCCCAACCACTGGCTAAAAGCATCGCGAGCCATCATTTGGTCAACTATTTCGGAAGCACTGGGCGGGGTAGACATGGGATATTCGGATAATATTTAGAAACGAAAGACGCTAATTTAGGGTATTCAACGTTCTAATCACGACCCGCCAAAGAGATAATAGTTCAAAATTTCCCAGAAAGACTTATCTTAGGCAAGTGGTTCTGCCGCTTATTTGCCTAATTAATCAGGCAACAGGCAGCGTCGGTTTCATAAAAGGTATCATTAACTAAATTGGTGTTCGTTCGCCAAACTCGTCAGATGACGGAAAAAGAGTTGATCAAAGGCTGTATTCGTGAAGATGCACCATGCCAGCAAGCCCTTTTCGAGCATTATGCCGGAAAGATGATGGCCGTGTGCACACGCTATGCCCGGCACCGACTCGAAGCGGAGGATATACTGCAGGAGGCTTTTGTCAAAGTTTTTGACAACCTCAAGCAATTTGAATTCAAAGGATCTTTCGAAGGTTGGATTCGCCGCATTGTGGTCAATACCGCCCTGAAGCACCACCAAAGAAAATATTTCTCGAACGAACAGATTGCGGTCGAAAATTTTCCGGATATGCCCACCGAACCCATGGCTTACGCCACTTTGGGGGAAAAGGAGCTCCTGGCAATGATCGCCCGCCTGCCCGAAGGGTATCGGGTCGTTTTTAACCTGTACGCCATTGAGGGGTACAGCCACCGCGAAATTGCTGACATGCTGGCCATTCAGGAAAGCACTTCGCGTTCACAACTGGTTAAGGCCCGTAAACTGCTACAGGTCCAATTGGAAAAATTGCAACGTGTTGCCATATGAATAAGCGACATCCGCTCGACGAACTTTTTAAACAACAGCTCGGAAATGCTTTTGCACCCGTAGCTGATTACATGTGGGAACGTATTGCCCGGGTTCGCCAGGAACGCCGACAACGCCGCCTGGTACTCTTCAGTGGCCTGACGAGCATCGCGGCCGTAGGCCTGGCCATCATCTTGCTGGTGCAGCCCCAACCCCTGCTGCAGCATTTTCCCATGGCCAACCCGACGGAAGAAATTGCCGAAGCGCAGCCCTGGTCCAATGCCGGAGTGACCCTTCCTTCTGCTATCGCCAGGCCGATCCAGGTAACTGTCCCAAAGATCAAGGCGCCCACCATGGCGTCAGCCGCTGCGGTCACGGTGGCTAAGGAGCGCGACCAAAGCCTAAACCAGGTGAACCGTGAAAAAGCGGCTAGCCTATCCACCAAGATGGCCGTAAAAAAACAAATCGAACCAGCCGTCGTTCCCGAACTGGGGCGCATCGCCCTGACCAGCCCCGTGGTTGTGGCGCCCGGCGCAGCTGAACCCGAAGCAGAAACCAATAAAATAGCGGGCCCTCACCAACGGGAACGCAACCATGCGGTGACGCTCTTGCCTGGTAAAGCGGTGGCCCTCGATAACATTGCGGATGTTCGGCTGTTTGCCAGTCATTCGCCCCGCTGCGCCAGTTTTACCAATCCGTTCTTCCACTTCGATGCCGAACTGCTCACCGGCCCGGCCTACGCACAACAACTGTTGCGCGCCAAAACGACGGAAAGCAGCAACCACCTGCAACTCCGGGAAAAAAGCGAGTCTGCCGGCGTTTCTTACACCATTGGCGGACGAATAGCCGCCGTTACCAATACCGGACTGGGCTTCCGGACGGGGGTTCAGTTTACCCAAATCAACGACCGCTTCAAATTCCAGGTGGGTAGCCGCATGGATGTCTCGACCCTCTTTGGCCCCAACGGGGAGATTGTGGGGCAGGATACGGTCTACACCGATGGCTACCAGGCATCCCGGACCAATAAACTGAAGTTTGTAGAGATTCCCCTCCTCCTGAGCTACGAAAAGCAGGTGGGCAAGGTGCGCGTGGGTGCCCACGCTGGTGCCTTCCTCAATCTGATCTTCGATACAGAAGGGGCTATTTTTTCCCCGGCCACGGAAATGCCCATCGCCATTGGCCAGTTGGGCGACCGCGACGTGTTGCCTATTTTCAACCAACAAGCCTCAGCATCGTGGTACGGTAGCCTCAGTGTGGCCTACAACCTGCACAGCCGCTACAGCCTGCTGGCCGAGCCTTACTTCAAAACCTATCCCCGGGCCCTGAGTACCGACGACTACGTTTTGCAGCAAAACTACTGGATGGTAGGGCTACAGGTCGGCTTGCGGATGCGGTTGTAAATGTTAAATCTACGTCATTCCAGCGGACGGTTCTATCGGTGAAGGAAGATTCTTAGTACTTTGTGGGTTACAATCCAATTGGCTATGAATCTGAAACGCTTCAATGACTGGAGTTACCTGGTGCTCTTTCTCGCACTTTCCTTTCCGCTCCTCCTGGTGGCTCAACCTACCATCCAGGATTGCCTGGGTGCCATCCCCGTTTGCCAGGATTTTTATTCAGAAAGCCAGTCGCCCAGCGGCAGCGGCAGCATTCAAAACGAAATCCCCAACGGCCAAACCTGCACCGACGGGGAGTCCAATTCGATCTGGTACGTTTTTACGGCCAGCCAAAACGGTTTCCTGGGCTTCATCATCACCCCCAATAACCTCAACGACGACTACGACTGGGCGCTCTTCGACCTGACCAACGGCAACTGTAGCAACCTCAACGCCAATACCCTCGTCAGTTGCAATGCGGCGGGCGGTTCGGGTTGCCACGGCCGCACGGGCTGCTCGGCCAGTGGGGTCAGCAATTGGGTGCCCGGCGGCTGCGGCGGCAGTGGGCCCATCAATTCCCTCGTTCCCATGCAAGCTGGCAACACCTACGTGCTGATGGTGAGCAACTGGACGGGATCGAACAGCGGCTACACCCTCGACTTCAGTGAAAGCACCGGCCTCGGGGTGTTCGACGAGACGCCGCCCCTGGTGGAATCGGTGACCAACCTGCCACAAAGCTGCGGCGATCAGACGATGCAGGTGACCTTCAACGAGCTGATCCAGTGCACCAGCCTCGCCAATTCTGCCTTTCAGCTGGCGGGCCCCGGCGGCCCCTATACCCTCACCGCCAGCGCTTCGGCGTGTAGCAGCGGCGGCGAACAGACCAGTTCCCTGACCTTGCAGATCAATCCACCCATTCAGGCATTGGGCGACTATACCCTCTCCATCGTCCCGGTAGCGCCGACGGACCTGCTGGATCTTTGTGACAACCAGACCGAGGATTATGTCTTCAATTTTTCGGTTGGGATTCCCTTGCCGATTGCTATTGACATTGGGCAGGATACCAGCCTCGTGTGCGTCGGCGACCAGTTGGTGCTGGATGCGAGTGCCGCCGGTACGGGTTTCTTGTGGGAGGATGGTTCTACCAACCCTACCCTCACCGTCAGCAATGCCGGCATTTACCGGGTCACGGTAACCGATGCCTGCGGCGTAGGCGAAGATGCCGTCGAGGTCTTTGTGCAGCAACAGCCCCCCACGGTAAATTTTGGCCCCGACCAACTGCTCTGCTCCGGTGACGATATCCGCCTCAACGCCGACAATGGCCTGGCTTTTTACCAATGGCAAAACAACACGACCCAACCGACGCTGCTGGTGAACACCACCGGCGACTACGCCGTGACGGTGACCAATGGCTGCGGCGTGGTCGAGGAGGCAATCAATATCACCTTCGTGCCGGCCCTCAACCTCAACCTGGCTACCGAGTACGTACTCTGCCTGGACGATACCCTGAAGATTGATGTGGAACGCCCGTTTGCGAGCTACCAATGGGCCGACGGAAGTGTAGCTCCGCAAAAGAATATCACCGCCGACGGCAGCTTTGCCGTCACGGTAACGACCCTGTGCGAAAGGTACGAAGCGGCTTTCAATAGCATTTTTCTCGTCGATCCCGTCCTCGATTTTGGCAAAGACCTGGTGCTCTGCCCCAATGATACCCTGGTGCTGAGCCCCGGAATTCCCGGCGCAGCTTACCAGTGGCAGGACGGCAGTACCGCCAATGACTACCGCGTGACCACGCCGGGAACTTACCAGGTGACCGTTACCACCGCCTGCAATGTACTGGCCGATGCAGTCGTCATCGATTACCTGCTGCCCATCACCACCAACCTGGGACGCGATACTTTCCTCTGCGCAGAAGAACCCTACCTGCTGGATGCTGGTACGGAAGTAACCGCCGATTACGAATGGGAAAACGGCGACCAGGTGGCCCGCCGCCTGGTCTTTGGCCCCGGCGCCTACAGCGTCACCGTCACGTCGGTGTGCGAAACGGTAATAGATACCCTTCAGATTGCCGTATGCGAAATCTGTAAAGTATACATGCCCAATGTTTTTAGTCCGAATGAGGATGGCGTCAACGATCGCCTGGTGGCACAAAGTCCCTGTGGGTTAGACGCCTTCAGCCTGGAAATCTACGACCGCTGGGGTAACCAGCTCTATCAGTCGAACAATCCGGCGGATGGTTGGAATGGAAAAGTAAAGGGGCGCCCGGCACCGGAAGGTGCCTATGTATGGATGATTGGGTACACGGTCACCGAAAATGGTTACCCGCGCCGGGCGCAACAACGGGGAGAAGTGGTGATTATCCGCTAACTCTCCCGACGCAGTGGCTGAAAGTTAAACAGCAACAGCACGAGCAATAGAATTCCAAGTATAATCATGGGAAATGGGATTTGTGAAGCGACTACCGAACAAGGGGGGAGATCGTTAGCCAACTTCGTTTTCAAAAAGTTTTGCAAAATCTTATTGGGGACATCTGGTGTGAGTTAGAACTAAAATACGGGGATAATAGTTCTCTCGCAATACACTAAATGCTTTTAACACGACAATAACAAACATACCCGCCTTTTTATTGTGCGTACTTTTTATACACCCTTCGGTGGGGGCGTTACTGAAAGGGGGTGATTCCTGTAAAAAAAATAGCCACCAAAACACAGAAAGCACCAAATCCCACTAAATTGATTTTTGTGCCTTTCGTGCTTTTGTGGCAAAAAACCTTTGTGCCCTTTGTCCCCTAATGTGCCCTTTGTGGTTCCCCTTCCCTCCGTGGCAAAAAAAAACCGAACCCAGAGGCTACCCCCCAGGTTCGGTTTCAGCGATGCTGTTGTATGTTGCTTAAAACACCAGTTGTCCGTGCCTACAAATTAGAAGCACCGGGGTTGGCGTTATTGAAGCGCTCCGTAACGGCCTGCCAGTTGATGACATCGAAGAAGGCCGAGATGTAGTCGGGGCGGCGGTTTTGGTAATTGAGGTAGTACGCGTGTTCCCACACGTCCATGCCCAGGATCGGGGTACCGTGCTTGTCGGCGACGTCCATCAGCGGATTGTCCTGGTTGGGGGTAGAAGATACGAACAGGTGGTCGTTTTTATCTACACACAGCCAGGCCCAACCCGAACCGAAGCGGGTAGCGCCGGCGGTGGAAAATTCTTTCTTAAAAGCATCGAAACTGCCAAAGTCGCGGATGATAGCTTTGTAGATGTTGGTGCGTTCACTGGGTTCGCCACCGCCATCGGGCGACATGATTTCCCAGTACAAGTTATGGTTGTAATACCCGCCACCGTTGTTGCGCACGGCCGTGGAGTGCTTGGAAACGTGTGCCAGGATATCCTCAATTTTTTTACCCTCCAGATCGGTGTCCTTGATTGCGGCGTTCAGGTTGTTGGTGTAACCGGCATGGTGCTTGGAATGGTGGATTTCCATCGTCCGGGCATCAATGTGTGGTTCCAGGGCGGCGTAGGCATAGGGTAAATCAGGAAGTTGAAAGGCCATAGTGGTAATTCTTTTAGTTTTTATAGAAGAAAAGGTAGGAGTTGAATCCATTGTTTTAACAGCAGTAAACGACCAATTGTTTATCCATTTGTCGGTCGGCTGGCTGCCTAAGTGGATTTGCCGCCCGAATTTAAAAAACTAAATCCGCTAACCAGTCGTTTTGCACAGAGAACTACTCGTCTGCGAGCAGGCGTACGTATTTTTTTGTTGCCGGAAGAGAAAAAACGACCGGGATGCGTGTTCTTAGTGCTGTTTGCAAAATAGCAGACGGCAGATATGCGCAGAAATGCCTAAATTGAATCTTCTTAGTCGCAAATAAACCGTGAACCATGACGGAAAATATGATCCGTATCCTCTTTGTCAGCTCCCTCATTTGCCTCACCGCTACCTCTGCCTGGGCGACCCACAACCGCGCCGGCGAAATTGTAGTAGAAACCGTGCGCGACGGCAACGATGCCTGTGGCCTCACGGTGAAAGCCACGATCATCACCTATACCAAAACTTCGAGCCGCGATGCCGACCGCGACTCCCTCACCATTTGCTGGACCGCCAATGGCCCCTGCGAGCGGGTGGCGCGCTCCAATGGCCCGGGTTCTCCGCCCCAGGGTCAACCCCTGGAGAACGACATCAAGTACAACGTCTACATCGCTTTTCATACCTACACGGGGCCGGGTACCTACGTCATCAGTTTCGAGGACCCCAACCGTAATGCCGGGGTACTGAACGTGAATTTCCCCAACTCGGTAAGTATTCCTTTCTACGTGGAGAATGTGTTTACCCTCTTCAACCCCAATTTTACGGGCTGCAACAACTCCCCCGTCCTGCAAGTGCCCCCCATCGACTTCGCCTGCCTGGGCGAGATTTTTACCCACAACCCCGGCGCCTTCGATATCGACGGTGACAGCCTGGTCTACGAGCTGGCCGTACCCAAGCAGGGCCCCGACGATCCCGTGCCCAACTTCATCTCCCTCGAAAACCAGGGCATGAGCATCAACCGCATCACCGGCGACCTGGTCTGGAACAGCCCCAACCAGGTGGGCGAGGTCAACATCGCGATCAATATCATCTCCTTCCGCAATGGTTTCCCCATTGATACCATGGTGAGGGACATGCAGATTATCATCGAGAATTGCTCTAACGAACCACCAGTGGTGGTGCCGGAGATCGAAGAAATATGCGTCATTGCCGGAACGGTCATCGACTTCCTGGTGACGGCCACCGCGCCCATTACGGAAACCGACCAGCGGGTGCGCCTGCTGGCCTACGGCGGGCCCTTCAGCCTCGACATCAGTCCGGCTACCTTTACGCCTCCGTCGGAAGCCTACTTCGACGATCCGCTCGTCAAGCGCTTCCGTTGGGAAACGACTTGTGAGCACATCTCCACCCAGCCCTACAACGTGGTCTTCCGGGCCGTCGATGATGGTTTCGGGGATACCACGGGCCTGGCTACGCTCAAAACCGTGCGCATCAAGGTCATCGGGCCGCCCCCCGAAGACGTGCGGGTTGCCGCTACCGGACCGAACATAGAAGTGACCTGGGAGCTGCCCTACGTGTGCGAAAACGCCGCCGATGATTACTTCCGCGGCTTCTCGGTCTGGCGCCGCCTCAATTCCGACCAGTCGCCCATCGACACCTGTACGCCCGGGCTGGACGGCCGCGGCTACACCAAACTCATTGGCGACAACTACCTCACCGAGCTCGACGGCCGCTACTACTACCTCGACGAGAACGCGGAACGCGGGCGCACCTACTGCTACCGCGTGCTGGCCCACTTTGCGCGCCGCACCTCCAATGGCCTCTTCTTCTACAACAGCGCCGTGAGCCTGCCGTCCAACGAGGCCTGCGTGCAACTGGGGCGCGACGTGCCCCTGCTGGTGAAAGTGGACGTGCGTGCCACCAGTACCACCGCTGGCCAGATCGACGTCTGCTGGTCGAAACCCAACCCTGCCGACCTGGACACCGTGCTCAACGCCGGCCCCTATACCTACGAACTGCTGCGCGCGAGCGGCCACACCGAGGATCCGGCCAACTTCACGCCCATCTTCTCCGCCACGGCCGCCACGTTTGCTACCGCTAACGACACCTGCTTTGTGGATACCGGGCTGAATACCACCGACCAGCCGTACACCTACTTCGTGAACTTCTACGTCAACGGCGAGCCGACGCCGTTGGGAGCCAGTACGCCCGCCGGATCGGTGTATCTCAATGCCAGCCCCAGCGACCGCGTCAATATCCTCACCTGGGACGAATTGGTGCCCTGGGAGAATTTTGCCTACGTCGTTTTTCGCGAAAATGACCTCGGCGGACTCGATTCGCTCACCACCGTCACCGACCCCATCTACCGGGATGTGGGGTTGATGAACGGCACCGAATACTGCTACGTGATCCGGGCCGTTGGTACCTACAACATTACGGGCGTAACCAGCCCGCTTCTGAACCGCTCGCAGCGGGTTTGCAGCACCCCCCAGGACAACGTACCCCCGTGTGCGCCCGTCCTGATGGTGAGCAACCTCTGCGACACCGGCGGCAGCTGCGAAGAGATCGCCAACCTGGTGAACAACCTCGTCTGGGAGAGCGCCCCGACCCGCTGCCCCGAATTTGAAGACGTGGCGGGCTTCCGCATCTACTACGCCCCCGCAGTGGACGCCCCCTTCGAGCAGATCAGCAGCAGCGACGACCCCAACCTCCTGACCTTTGCACACCGCCCCGATGCCAGCCTGGCGGGCTGCTACGCCGTCACGGCCGTAGACACCGTGGGCAACGAAAGCCTCCGCAGCAACATCGTCTGCGTAGACAACTGCCCGGCTTACGAGCTGCCCAATGCCTTTACCCCCAACGGCGACTCCCAGAATGACCTTTTCGTACCAACACGCTCGTGCTTCATCGCCTCCGTCGACTTCCAGGTCTTCAACCGCTGGGGCGGCCTGGTCTTCACCACCGCCGATCCCAACCTCAACTGGAACGGCACCAACACCCAGAACAAGGAACTGGCCGAAGGGACCTACTTCTACCGGTGCCAGGTTTTTGAACAACGCGTGGACGGTATCGTGCCCGCTCCCGAAATCCTGAGTGGCTATATTGAGCTGGTGCGGGGGACGCGGTAGGGTGGGCCGCAGCTGCCGAAAATCCAAAAGCCCTCGCAGCGTAATGCTTGCGGGGGCTTTTGTGTGTTGTGTAGAAAGAATAGGCTACCCACCGGCAATAACGTTGAGTCTTACGAAATTCAGGGGCCTTTCGGAGGCCTATACGCCGGTTCGCCATGCTTCAGCATGAGCTTGCCAAGCTTTAGCATGGCCTACACATGTCCAGGTAGCAAAATGTGGCGCCATAAATGACGCTGAACCAGCGACCAACGCCACCGCCGCTATTCGTAGACTAGTCTACGAATAAATATTAACAGCAGTCTGTGACTGCGGAGCCAGCCGGCTACCCCAGCTACCCAGTCGTATGTCTGTATCAGTGTTTGTAGCCTGTAGGTAACAAACCCCTTTCCCTGCGCAGCTGTGCTGCAAAAGCAGCGCACAACAGCCAAGTAGAGCGGTAAGCCTAAACACTACCCGGAAAAGCACCCAGTAAATAAATAATAAGGAACAGTACCGGCGCTGCTACCATAAACGCAAGCCGTGATCGATCGAATTCATTTCCCTTCAGGGCTGAATATATACTTTTAAAGTAGGCATAAAGGAGTAGAATAGTAATAGGAAAATAAAAGATACTTAAGAAAATTAGGGCATCCATATTACTCCAATTGTCGAGATGCCATCTCGTCCAATAAGCAGGAATAAGCCCGTGTTCTGAGCGATACTTGTACCAGGCATCTTCCTCATCAAATGCCAGCACCTGGTTGTTTAATTCATTCATGATAAAATAGCAAGTTAGCCTTTCATCATAAGTACCTACGAATTGTATGCTTGTGCCAATAATGTGGTTTTTATAAAAATACCATTTCTTTATGTTTTTATATTTATCCCCATTGCTTAGGGCTATCGTAAGACCTCCTCCAGGGTCATTGAAAGCCGTACCATTCTTCGTTTCGGCCGACCAATCGCCCATACTATAGCTATAAACCTTGCAATTTAGGCACAGCAGCAACAGCAGTAAGCACAGTTTTAGAGCGTTTTTCATGGCGCATTCGTTGTTATATTTACACCCGCCGAACCTAGACCCTAACGAGCTTTTCTACCTTTTCACTGCTCAAACTTCCGATTTCCGCCTTCCGACCCCCCACTTCCAACCTTCCTTAACCCTCCCCCCGCATCCGCTCCAACTCCTTATCCAGGCCCGCCACCATCGCTTTGGGCATCTCCGGCGCCAGCGCCTGGTATTGTTCCTGGGTAGCCGCATCCATGGTGCCGCGCATTTCCTGCTGCCAGGCCAGCAGGTTGAACAATCCGAAGAACTGAATAAACGGCAGGTCATCAGCTGCCATCGTCTCAATGTCCTGGAGTGCCACATTGCGGTACGAGTTGTCCTGGGCGTAGCGGCCCATAATGCGCAGCAGGGCCAGCTCCACCTCCTGGTCCTTGCCGGGCGTAGTGAGCCGTTGGTAGCGCTTGCGGTCGGTAAAGAACATCCCCGTCTGGCTGGGGATGGTAGTGGCCAGGAAGACTGCCAGCGAAATCGCGCCCCCCGTAAACAGCAGGATATTGAAGGGCGTCGGCACCAGCAGCGATGCCCCCAACAGCAGCCCCCCGAAGACCACCGACGCCAGCGGCCCCGCCAGGATGAGGCGGGCAAATTTCCGGGCATTAGCGGGGTCGTCCGTCACCGGCGAGGTCGCCGCCATCCCCCCGAATGCCCCCAGGTCTTTGTTGAGGTACACCTTAATGCGGTCGTCTTCCCGCTTGATGCCCAACGGCCCGACCACAAAAAGCTGAAACTGGAAGCCCTGGCCCAGGCCCGCCAGCAGGTGGCCCAGCTCGTGCAGCCCCAGCGCCACGATGCCCATCACCAGCACGCCTCCGATTAGGATCGATTTCTGTACCCACCCCTCGGGCTTGGGGAAGTCAAATAAATCGGTTGACAGCAAGAATCCCATCAACCCACCTACCGCGAGTACCAACACCACGAGCTCCAGAATAAAGGAGGCTTTACTTTGCTTTTTCGTAATTGCTCGGCGCATTTTTTCGTGAAGATCAAATATACTTCATTTTTCTATTACCGCTGTGGGCAGCCCGCGCGCGCCCCTTTCCACCTTTACCCGGTCTAAAACTTCCGACTTCCCACCTCCCACCTCCGACTTCAATCCCCCCTTTCCACCCTTCCCCGGTCTAAAATTTCCGACTTCCGATTTCCCACTTCCCACTTCAAGCCCCCCCTTTACACCTTTCCCCTTTTCCACGTTTCCACTTTCCTTTCCACCTTTACCCGGTCTAAAACTTCCGACTTCCCACCTCCGACTTCCGATTTCGAGTCCCCCTTTTACACTTGCCCAACTTTTCCACGTTTCCCCTTTCCTTTCCCACCTCCGACTTCAAAACCCTTTTTCGTACATTTATCCCCACCAACCCCCTTGCTCCCATGTCGCGAACCCTACCTGCCACGATTGATGAAGTCATCGCTGTCCTGGACCAGATCATCCAGGAAACCGAAGCCAACCACGATGCCAACGGCTACTTTGCCGTCTTGTACCAAAAGGTGACCGTTCAGGTGAAGGCCGGCATCGAGCAAGGACTATTTGCCGACGGCCCCCGTATGGCCGCCCTCGACGTCATCTTTGCCAACCGCTACCTGGCGGCCTGGTTTGCCCACCAGGACCAGCAGCCCCTCTCGCGGGCCTGGCAGGCCGCTTTTGCCCACGCCACCAGCTACTGGCCCATCGTCCTGCAGCACCTCCTCATCGGCATGAACGCCCACATCAGCCTCGACCTGGGTATCGCCGCCGCCCAGGTATCCACGGAGGATAATCTCGCCGATCTGCGCAGCGATTTCAATAAGATCAATGACGTGCTGGCGGCGCTGGTCCACGAGGTTCAGGACGACCTGACCCGGATTTGGCCCACCCTCTTCCGCATCCTCAGCCAGACCAAAAGCCTGGACGACCTCCTGGTCGATTATAGCATGCGCATGGCCCGCGACGATGCCTGGGCTTTCGCCAGTACCATCGCCGGAAAAAGCGGATCGGCCTACGACGCCTTCCTCCAGGCCAAAGACGAACAGGTGGCCCGCAATGCCGACAAAATTGCCCGCCCCGCCTTCCTGCCCCGGCTGGCGCTGGCCTGCATTCGCCTCGGTGAGCGCGGCTCTGTGCGCGAGAAAATTCAACACCTGACAAGATAATTGGTAAGGGAGGCGTGCCTTTAGGTACGCGATATCGGTAGAAAATTGTTTCACCGATTGATTAGCCGTGCCGTAGGTACGGAATATGCTGTGTGCTATTGATTCAGATGCCGTACCTACGGCACGGGAAGCACACATTAGACCCTTTTCTACCGGTATTAAATACCTATGGCACTTCGTACTATTTGGCGTAAATAAACCCTGTTGATCATATTGATTGTTTCTAGATTCTACAGCCCTGAGGGGGGGCTGCAACCCTGGGAATAGGCTCCTGTCCCTGCGGCATTGGTGATGGCACCCGCCACAGTAATTCTCGTATAAAAACCGCTCCAACAAAAAAGGAGATACCAGCCGGGCGGCGGTATCTCCAGTAAGGGCATTTTGCAAACTTCAAAGGTCTTACCGCGTCACTACAAAGGCCTGACGCTGGTTATCTTGCCCGGTTTGCAGTACCAGGTGGTACAAGCCGGCGGGCCAGTTGCTACAATCCAGGCGGGTTTTATGTGGGCCGGCAGCCAGCACTTGCGCCGGGGCTACCGGAGTCATCAGCTGGCCGAACTGGTTGTAGACCAGTACGCGGACGCTGGCTTCGGCCTCCAGGCGGTAGCTGACGGTCAGCTGGTCCGTGGTGGGGTTCGGGGCCAGGGTCAGCGGTAGGGTAGGAGCGGGGACGGTGGATAGCTTCGCCTCCACGTTGGCTGCCGGGCCCGACGGTGCTGCGGCTGTCATGGCGGGCCCCAGGCCGGGGTAGTTGTCGCGTTTCATGTCGCCGGTAAATTCGCCGCAACCGCCACCGGCCATAATGCGGCCCAGGAAATGGCAACCCGCCTGCGCGTGAAAGCCCGGGCGCAGGCGAACTTCTTCGCCTCCGAATCCTTCCACTGCTGCGCCGGGGTTAATGGTCACGGTACCCGGCGCCGGTCCATCGGCGAAAAGTACCCGTAGGTTGGCGGCGTAGGTCTCCGAGGTGCCGGCGGGGAAGGTGATGTTGTTCACCAGCACCTCGTCGTCGGTTGCGGTGGTACCCAGCCACCAGAGGGAGAAGGTCTGGGGCCCGTTGCTCACCGTCGCTGGCGCGTCGATGGTCACGGTGTAGGTGCCGGCGTCGGGGGGCAGGATCAGCACTTGCTCCACGTTGTCGCGGAAGTTGTTGCCCCGGGTAGCGGCGTTACCGGTGTTGGCCGGATCCAGGCGCCAGGGCATAAAAGTAGTCCCGTTGTGGGTCACCCGCAGGTCGAGGTCGTTGACCAGGTTGCTGGTAGCGGGGTTCAGGGTGCCGCCGTTGGTGTTGCCCGACGCCGGATCGTGCCAGACGAGGGTAAATTTGAGCGGCTGATCGCCGGTACTGCTCACGGTAAAGCTGTAGGTCTCATCGTCGCCCAGGCTGCCTTCGTAGTACTGGTCGCAGCCCTGGTAGCCTTCTACGGTGATGAGCTGAGCCGCGTCGGCCACGTTCATCAACCCCCAGTCGAAGGTATAGTCGGGTCCGTCGCTGGGGCCGGCTTCATCTGCGCTTTCCAGCAGCAGGGCTTTCATGGTGGCGGCCCGCGGGGTGCCACCGAGCACGGTATTCCAGTGTTCGTAGAGCAGGCCCGTACCGCCCGTCACCGAGGGCGACGACATGGAAGTGCCCGAGCTGAAGCCATAGTCGTCATCGGCCGCAGCCCGCGAAGAATACAGTTGCGAGCCATCGGCTACGATGTCGGGCTTCACACGGCCATCGTCCGTTGGGCCCCAGCCCGAAAACGAGGTGATGATTACGTCGGCCGGATTGGTGTAATTGCCAAAGGTATTGGGCCTGCTCGCGCCCACCGTGAGGATGTTCTTGGCGTTGCCGTAGGTGGGGATACAGTCGAAACCATCGGCGCCACCATCCAGTTCGGCCATGCCGGGGCCCGGTGGGCCGGGGCCATCGCCGCGGTCGTTACCCGCCGATTTGACGATCAGCAGGTGGGTGGCGTTGAAGGCCGTCTGGTCCCAGTCCTGGGTGGCGCTGGTGTAGGCGCCAAAGCGCCAGTCTTCGGTACTTCCGCCGGGACCGAGGTACTGCCACATCATGGTGGTATTGTCGAAATCCCAACCCACGACCGAGCCGTAGCTGTGGTTAGAGGCTACAATGGGGTCGGCGGCGGCGGCGGCCGTGGCCATTTCCGACAGGTCGCTCGAGATGTCGTAGCAGTCGAGGTCGGCAGCCATGGCGAAGCCCTGGGCCAGTGGGTCTACGCCGGCGGCGATCATGGTGCCGGCCACGTGGGTAGCGTGGTTGGAAAAGCCGCCGCCATCGATACTGGTGGCCCGGCCGTCGAACTCATCGTGGCTGGTGCGCACGTTGGCGTTGCTGTTGGCGTCGAAGGCTTCCCAGACGCCGAGGCGTACACCGACGCCGGTGAGGTTCAGGCTCAGGGTGCCGCCCATTTTTACCTGGTCGGCGGAAGCGGTTTGTTGGGATACGACGTTGTAGCTGGCGCTGTACTCGGGCACGCCTTTGTCAATGGCGGTGAGGGTGAGCAGGCGGTCGCCCACCACTTTCGTCAGGGGAATATTCAGCCGGTGGGCCGTGGCTTCCAGGGTAGCCTGGTCGCGGGCCGAGCGGGCCGCCAGTTCGGCAGAGTAGGCCTTTAGCCGGGCCTGCTCCTGTTCATTCATCTGGCCAAAAGCCAGCGTGGTAAACAACAGCAGCACCACCAACAGCAGCCCATTTTTAAGATGCATAATCATGGTTCTTGCTTTTGGTTAGGTTAGTGCTTGAGGGATTCCAGTTGCTGGGTCAGGGCGTCCAGTTGCGTTTGTTGATCGATGAGGATGAGCGTCAGTTGTTCGATCTTTTCGAGCAGCAGGCGATTGGTTTCCCCCAGTTCAAAACCACCCTTGGCCTTTACTTCTGCTGCGGCGGGCAAGCCTGGCAGGTGCTGGTGTTGGGCAATGAAGGCTGCCCAGGTGCGGATATCGGGCCGGTCGTAGCCGGGCGCAAAGACGTAGTCCGGCCAGTCGGCCACCAGGTTCACGAGTACTTCCTCGCAGATGATGTTGCCCCCTACAGCTACGCGGTAACCGGTGGGCACGGTAGCCGTGTTCACGGCCAGGGTTTGCTGCACCGAGGCCGTACCATTGACAAGGAGGTCATCGCCAATGGCGACGTCCTGCCCCACACTCAGGTCATTGCCGATGCCCGTGTTTTGCCCAATGGTGACGTTGTCCGCGACGGTCAGGTTGCGCTGGATCTGGGCATCGCGACCTACTTGCAGGTCATCGCCCACCGTCGCGTTGCTCCCCACACCCAGGTCCTGGCCGACGTTGGCGTTGCGGTTTACGCTCAGGTCATTGCCGATGGCGCCGTTGTTGGCTACGGTCAGGTCGTTGCCCACGCTGGCATTGCGGCCAATGTCGGCATCGCGGCCCACGGCCAGGTCATTGCCAATGCGGCCATTCTGGACGACGTCGAGGTTGTTGCCCACGTTGGCATCATTGCCGATGTTGATGTTTTCGCCAATGCCCGCGCCACCCGCTACGATGAGGCCACCATTGCCGGGCGCCGTCGAGGAGGTCGGGGCATTCATGCGGGCAATGCCGTTTACGTCCAGGGTCTCGTCCACGATGGCATCCCCCTGCACGTCGAGCTGCGCGCCCGGTGCGGTGGTGTTGATCCCAAATTCACCCGTTTTGGTGATGACACCGCGGGCGGCATCGTTGCTGATGAGGATTACGTCTTCGTTGTTGCGGGTACCCAGGGTGTTTTTCGTGGGGGCAATCACGTTGCCGCCCACGTGCCAGTCCTGATCGACATCGGCCAGGGAGCAGGCCGACAAGTTGGCGTCGGTGTGCGCATAAACGGTGAAGTCGCCAAAGGTTTTACCCAGCACCCGCTGGTCGTCCAGGGAGCCCGGCCACACCACTGTGGGGCAGCGGGAGAAGATCTTGGTGGTACAATACTCACCGGCGCCGTTGGTGACGCTGAAGTAGGAGTAGGTGCCGAGGCGGCCGTTGAGGGTGGTGGTGCCGTCGACCAGCAGCAGGTCGCCACTGTTGACGTTGTTGTAGGTTGCCACGAGAATGCTGCCGGCGTTGTCGCGATAAACGTCGATGGTGACGTTGTCTTCACCAAAATAATAGACACTCATGTCTTTGAAAAAATCCTGGCAGGGGCAGGGATCAGCGGGGCAAATTTCGAGGGCATCTATTTTAGCATCCGGGGCAGCGGCTATGGCTTGGGCATGTAGGCTGTCGGCCAGAATATAGCCGCTCAGCAGGAGTAGGATCAATCCGCCAGCGAGGCGGAGCAGGAGTAACAAAAGGGTTTTGACGCCAGCCATTGCCAGCACTTTGGTGTTGATCAGGATTTGCATGTTGGTTTTATTTGATAAATAATATATTCTTTGATACAAAAAAATATATGTGCGTTACCAGTTGGCGAAATAATATTTAAGCGACTGCTTAATACCCCAGCCACATCAATTTGTGCCCCAGGCGCATGGCGAAAGGGATGTCCTTGTCGGCGCGCCCCTGGGGATGACTGCTGCTGAGGTTGGAGAGCATGACTACTGCGCGCTGTTGGGCGGGCGAGAAACCCAGGAAAGCCGTGTAGCCCCCGGTGGCTCCGCCGTGCCAGGTGAAAACCTGGTCGGGTTGCTCCAGGCAGTGCCACCAGCCGAGGCCCATTCGTTGGTCTGCCCACAATTTGCTGGTGAGGGGAATGCGGTAACCGAGCGGGTCTTGGGTGCTGGCCAGGAATTCGAGTCCGGCGCTGGGAGCAGCCAATTGGGCGGCGGCGTAGCGCAGCAGGTCATTCAGCGTGGATTTAATGGTGCTGGCGGGGTCGATGAAGTCCATGTCCCAGAGACGGGCAGTTTTGCCTTTGGCCGTAATGCCGGGCACCAGACGGTCACGCTCGGATTGGGGTACCCGCAGATAGCTGTCGGTCATCTTCAGGGGTTCAAAAAGATCCTGTTGCACCGCCTCGGCCCAGGTTCGATTCGTTTGCCGGGCTACCATGACGCCGAGCAGGCCGTAGGCGGCGTTGTTGTAAGCCCAGGTCTGCCCCGGTTCGTAGTCGAGGGTAAATGGGGTCAGGTACCGGTAGTAATGCCTGGCTTTGACGTAGCGGAAAGGGTTTTTTGGGCAAAGCACCTTCGCTTTCAGGAAGGGCAAGTTGAAGGGTCCCGGCGTGGTAGCCAGTCCGGAGGTATGCGTGATCAGGTGCTGCACGCTGATGTAATGTCCCTGATGCTGGTTGCCGGGTATGGCCACCGGCAAATAGGCTTCGATGGGGGCATCGAGCACCATTTTTCCGGCTTGTACCTGCTTCATGACCAGCGCGGCGGTAAAGGTTTTGGTGAGGGAGCCGATTTCAAAAAGCGCATCCTGGTTGTCGATCATTTCCAGGCCCGTTGCCGTTTTTCGGATACCCAGCCGGTAGACCGTATCGGCTTCAATAATGCCGATACTCATTTCGGTACCCACCGGTAGCGGTTGCAGGTATTGCTCGGCCAGGCGTTGTACTTCGGATTGCGCCCGGCAAAGGGTGGCGGATAAAACCAATACGAGGAGCAGGTAGAAGGGGGAGGTATGCATTATGATACTTTTTTCAAGGGTAAGTGCCGGGACAATAATAAATTTACATGCTCAAATTATTAGCGAAGCTGGGGTTTGGGGTAGTCGGTTTCGACTGGATGTGCTCCAACGTAAAGATGCGTTTTTACGTTTGCCCTGCGCTCCAACGTAAAGATGCGTTTTTACGCTTGCCCTATTACCCACCTAAAGCTGCCATAAAACCCTAAATTTACCCATCCAACCATCCTGCGCCGCCTATGTCCACATCCATCCGTTTTGGAATTGACCACTTTTTGGCCACCGTCCTCCCTACCAACCAGCGCTGGGGGCTGGTGACCAACGATGCCGCTACCACGCGCACGCTCGATCCCGTCCGCACGGCCTTACTGGCCGCAGGCTTCCGGATCGTGCGATTGTTTTCGCCCGAACACGGGATAGGGGCCCGTGGGGCCGACGGGGCCGCCATGCCCCACGCCACGGATGCGCTCACAGGGCTGCCGATTGTCAGCTTGTACGGAAATGCCGTGCGGCCGACGGCAGCGGATCTCGGGGAGTTGGACGGAATTGTTTTCGATCTTCCCGACGTCGGCGTGCGCTTTTATACTTACATCTGGACCCTTTCCTACCTGCTGGAGGCTTGTCAGGAGCAGGGTTTGCCCCTGGTGGTGCTGGATCGGCCCAATCCACTAAGTGGCGATTTGTCGTTGGCTGAAGGGCCCCTGCTCGACGAGGGGCAGGCCGCCTCTTTTATCGGGCGGTGGGCCATGCCCGTTCGGCACTGCCTGACGGTGGGGGAACTGGCCTTGTTCTGGCAGGCGACGCGCGGCCTGAACCAGCTGGACCTGACGGTCATACCGGTGCAGGGCTGGCAGCGCCACCAGTTTTTTCACGACCTGGGGCTGCCGTTCGTGCCGCCCTCCCCGGCTATTTCCAGTGTGGAGACGCTGCTGACTTACCCCGCCTTGTGTTTGCTCGAAGGATTGAATTTGAGTGAGGGACGCGGTACCGCTTTCCCTTTTCGGATAGGCGGCGCGACCTGGCTGGATGGGATAACATTGGCTGCGGAATTCAACGCTACCAACCTGGCCGGCATAAAAGCCCGCCCCTTTTCGTTTACGCCACTGGAAGGTTGGTACAAAGGAAAAGCCTGTGGTGGTATCATGTTGCACGTGACCGACCGGATGGTCTTCCGACCCGTACAGGCTGGGCTTTGGTTGGTGGCGCTGTTGAAGGCTCGCTACCCCAGCCAACTTAAATGGCGGAAATACCCCACCTCTGTCAATAAAACCGGTGAAAATCACTTCGATTTGCTCACGGGTTCACCCTTGGTGCGGCAGGCTTTAATGAGTGACGGGGCTCTATTTGGTACACAAATTCCGCTTTTCACCCGCGCGGAAGGCTGGCGCGCGGCGACGGCACCTTTTTTGTTGTACGAATAACGGGCATGCTCAGGGGTCGGCGATCCCTAAGCAGCCTGGCGCCCTTTGTTTTCCACCTGGCGGCGGGTTGCCGACGGCATATCAGTGGTCGTTCGGCGTTTGAACGAAATCCCCAGTACGGTGGACAGGAAAATGGGTAAACCCAGTACGGTTAACCACACCTGACCGGTGAAAACACCCAAGATAATAACGGCCATCATCAGGTAAAAACGGAACATAACCGTACCTAGATTAATATTGAAAAATTCCATGATTTGTTCGTTTAGGAGGTTGGTAGATATTGTCTTCTCAAAATTAAATTCGCCTGCCCGCCATCCGTATGATGATCGTCATTGCCAGGACTGATTTAAATCAATACCGACCATTCTCGGTAATTTTCTACCATTTCCTTACTGGTTTTCACTATTTTAGCCGAAATTTGTTTTTTTAAAATTGTTTTGACTGTTATTCCCAATTGCCAAACCGATTTAATCCCATGAGCTACACACAAGATGTCCATTCCGGTGGCAAATGCGCAAATGCTGTTAGCCGATCAACCGTGCCCATTTTTCCAACTGACAAAGTGCTTGATTTTTCTTTCCAAACTTAGCATCTACCTACCTGGCTGGTTGCAAATACTTTTGCCTGCCTGCCTGCCAGTCACGTTGATAAGTTAGGAAAATTATAAACCCTTAGAATTGATTTAAAAGTTGCTTTATATGGCGCTACGATATACTTTAATCGCGTTGTTTTCAGCGTTTAGCCTTGCGTTTTTGCCGGGCTTCTCTGCTCCCTGGGTTCCTGCTGCCGTTCCTGCGGCGGTGGTCATGCCCGTTTTTGTGGATCCTACCCCTGACCCCGTCACGGTGGCCTGTGTCGCCGATGTACCCCCATCGGTAGACCTCACGGCCAATGATGGGATGGGTGGCGCTGATTTCGAAGTGAGTCCGGTTGACCTCCCGGCAGCTTCGGCGATCGATCCTTGCACCGGCGGCACGATTGTGCGCACCTGGACGGCACGGATAGGTATGGATTCTACCGTGGTTACCCAGAACATTACCGTCCAACCGGATGGGATGGGGCCCGTGGTCAGCCTGCCAGTCATTAACGACACCGTGGCCTGTGAATTGGCCTTGCCTACGGCACCCAATAACCCGGATCGCTACGACGTCTGGATCAGTTCCCTACGCATTGCACTAAGTACCAATGCCAGCGATAATTGCGGTGGCAGCATTAACATCGTCGACGATGGCGGCGCCCCGATTACCAGTGCCTGTACGGCCCGCAATATCACCTTTACGCTGACCGACCAGTGTAACAACATGACCCAGTACCTGGCGAGTTACACGACCATCGATACCATTGCGCCCGTATTCATTGGCCTGCCGCAGCTCACCGATACCATTTTGTGTACGGAGATGGTGCCCATGCCGCCCAATGTGACCGTCGTAGACAATTGTACGCCCAACCTGGTGCCCACCTACGCGTCCAGTTCCAGCCAGACGGCCAATGGCTCTTGTACGGATTTCGAATACAACATCCTGCGCACCTGGGTCGTACGGGATTCCTGTGGCAACTCCAATATCAAAACCCAGATCATCAAAGTGGTTGACGAAGACCCCCCGACCTATACCACACCGCCGGATATTACCATCAATTGTAGCAGTGACCCCAATGACCTGGCCGTCACTGGCAACGTCACCAATGCCATGGACAATTGCTCCCCCGACGTGACGGTGGCTTATACCGATCAGGTCAGCCCTGGCATCTGTCAGGATGAAATGACCATCATCCGCCTTTGGCGGGCTACCGATTTATGTGGTAACGTTTCTGGCAAAATTCAGATCATTAACGTTGCCGATTTCCAAGGGCCCTCCTTCAACGTGCCGCCAGCTATCACCGTCGACTGTAGCATGGCCGATGAACTGACGGTTACCGGGGTTCCCGTTAATATCATGGACGACTGTGACCCTGATCCGGATGTGAATTTTACCGACGATATTTTTACCGGCGATTGCCCCAACAATTACCTCCTGCGCCGCAAGTGGCGGGTGACCGATCGCTGTGGCAATACCACCGAACTGATCCAGGAGATCACGGTGCGCGACCAACAAAAGCCCGTCTTTGTGCAGGCTCCCGCAGATCAGACCATCATTTGTGCCGCAGCCACCGACACGGAGGCCGCCTTCACGGCCTGGGTCAATAACCGCGCCGGGGCTACTGCTTCGGACAACTGTACCCGCACCGAGGATATTACCTGGCAAGTTTTCAATACCGGTACAACCAATGCACCCTCGCTGCTAACGACAACTTGCCCCGTAGTGGACCAGGTTGTTCAACTCGGCGTGGTTGACTTTATTATCATCGACGAATGTGGCCTTAGCGATACCATTGCGGCCACCTTTCGGGTGCTGGATCAGTCGGCACCCAGCCTGAGCAATTGTCCGGCGGACTATACCGTTTTTACGAGCTCGGGAGACTGTACGGGCGAAGTGACCCTGGTCCCCCCCGTAATTGAGGACGACTGTTCCCTGGACATCGTTACCGAAACGGCTAGTGCGCTGGCCACCCTAACTTCGCAGGCGGCACCCGGCCAGGAAGGCGAAGTGGCGGTTGATCCGGTGACGCTGGAACTCGCGCTCAGTTCTACCTTGCCCATTAATGCTGCTGGCCCGGGCACACTGACCATCAGTTTACTGTCTACGGACGGTGAAGATTCTGGCGAATTTTTCCGCGTCTACGGAGAAGACGGGACGCTGCTCGGCCAAACCACGCCTACGGCCAGCCAGTGTGGCGACGGGACGACCACTTTTACCCTCTCCGTTAACCAGCTCAACACCTGGGCCGCTGATGGAACGATCAGCCTGCGCCTCGAACCTAATATTCCGGTGGGCCAGCCCCAGCGCTTTGCGATCAATGCCAACTGCCCCGGCGGTAGTACCGCGCGCGCCGACCTGGAATTTGACGTTAATCTACTCAGTAACATCATCTACCAGTACCGTATCGACAATGGCAGCCGGGTCACCGTAGCGCCGATTACGGCCGTCGACGTCACCCTTGACCAGGGTAGCCACCTGGTCTATTACTATGCGACCGACTGTTCCGGAAATATCGATTCCTGCAGCTATACCATTGTCGTGACGGATAACGAAGCGCCAGATTTGGGCTGCCCGGCACCCATTACCGTTTCGGTACAACCCGATTCCTGTCAGAAAACCCTGACCCTCCCCCTGCCGACCAACGCGGCGGATAACTGCTCGGTTTATACCCTGTACCAGCGTACCCTGCCGGCTACGCCTGCCCAGGCGCTGCTGAGTTTTTTCCGCGATCCCAACCTGAATGATTACCTGCCGGCCGATCGGACTCTTTCCTTTAACGACGTGGCGGCCAACGCCTTTAATGACGTCAGTCTGACCATCGATCTGCAGGGGGATTTCAATACCAATGGCGCTTTTGTTACCATACTGGGCGACGACGGCAGCACCCTGGGGACGACCTCCGTTGGGATGGCCGACTGCAATACCCCCGGACAACTGACGCTCACCATTCCGGCCGCAACGTTCAATACCTGGGCCGCCGACGGCCTGGTGAATATCCAGATTCTACCCAATGACATCACCGTGCCGCCTGGTGTACTGGGCGATGGGATCAACCCCTGCGACCCCATGGCAGTTGTCAGCGATGGCGATACCGACGGCGTGACCTTCATTACCGCTACCCTGAGCTACAGCAACCTGCAAATTGGTTACTATGCGACCGGTGCCAGTCCGCTACCCGAATCAATCCTCCCTTATCCCCAGGGACAGATTACGAGCACCTTCAACGTCGGTACCACGGAGGTCTTCTATTTCACTGCCGATCAGGCTGGCAATCCCGATACCTGCTCTTTTTCCGTTCAGGTGCGGGATGTGACGCCGCCCACGGTACTGTGCCAACCGACGAATCTGTTTATCAACCCCTCTGGCTTGCAGGTCGAGGTGGTGAATGCGACGACGGTCAACGCCGGCAGTGCCGACAACTGTGGTGTGATCGATAGTCTTTGGCTCAGCCCCAATATTTTTACCTGCGATCAGGTGGGGCAGATCATCAACGTGACCCTCAGTGCCCGCGATGGTTCGGGTAATATTGGCACCTGCCAGACCATTGTTGGTATTGCCCCTGACGGGCCCATGCCCACGGCCAATTCTGGTTTGTGTGGTGGAGATACGTTGTACCTGTTTGCTAATCCACCGGGGCCTGGCCCCAATGTCTACACCTACCGGTGGTTCAACCCGGCCGGTGAAGCGATCTCGCCCAACGGCCCCCAGGCCAACCTGGTTATTCCGGGGATCAGTGCCAGTGATGAAGGACCGTACCGGGTAGTCATTACCGGCCTGAGTGGCTGCACCGCTGAAGGGGTAGTCAACGTAGATATTCAGAGCCTCCCGCTCACGCCAACCTTACAGTTGGCAACCAGCATTTGCAGTAGCGATGCTATCCGGCTAACCACGCCTTTTGTGCCCTCCGGCACGGGGGTAAGATTCTATTGGTACCAAGGTGTGCCACCTTCCGGCACCTTGCTGGGCACGAGTACAACGCCCATGTTCAATGTCGCTGGTCCGCATACCTTGGGCAACCAGCAGTTTTACCTCCAGGTGGAAGCCAACGGTTGTTTGTCGCCACCTTCGGAGATGCGCATGATTACCGTTTTTCAGCGGCCTACGGCAGCTGTTACCTTCCGGGACACGTTGGTTTGCTCGGGGAGCATAATCACGCTGGGGGGGGACCCGCAAACGGGCGCTACCTACAACTGGACGGGTCCCAATAGCTATACTGCCAATGTGCAGTTTCCGACGACCAACACCCTCAATGCCGCCAATGCGGGTTATTATTTCCTGACGGTCAACCGGGGGCTGTGTGTGTCGGCACTGGATTCGACCCTGGTAACGGTGAAGCCCCGCCCCGCCAAGCCGGTACTGGGGAGCAATTCGCCCATCTGTGCCGGTCAACGACTAACCCTCACCACCTCCTTCACCGGCGCCAGTTCCTACCGGTGGATTTCGCCCAATGGCCTGCCCTTTACCACAACGGTACCCACTTATTCGGTACCGGTAGCTACGGCTGCGCAACAAGGCTTGTGGCAACTGGTGGTGACTCTTAATGGTTGTGATTCACCCGTCTCCGATGGTGTAGGGGTCATCGTTCATCCCAAACCAGCGGCTACCGCTTCGGCCCTGCCGAACCCTGCTTGCCAGGGAAATAACGTACAACTCAGTGGCTTTTCTACGGTGGCGGGATCTTCCTTCAGTTGGTCAGGACCCAACAACTACGCTTCGCAGGTCGCCAATCCTACCCTGAGCAATATTATGCCGTCCCGCGCCGGATTGTATACCCTGCAGGTGACGACCGGCCCGGGCTGCCGGGACAGCACTTCGCTCAATATCAGCGTCTTTGACAATGTGGCGATTACCGGATTGAGTGACAACGTTCCGGCATGTATCGACGAAGGCTTCGATGTGCTGGTCACCTCGGCGACCATGCCGGCAACGGGCAATTATACCTACCAGTGGCGTTTCAACGGCAACGTCGTGTCGATTGATCCCAATCTGTCGATCCCCAATGCGACGCCGGCCAACGACGGCACCTATACGCTGGAGGTCTTTACGGCCAACGGCTGTTCTTCCGGTCAGTCGGCCATCACGCTGGATCTGAACTTTGTGCCACCGCAGCCTACCCAGCCGATTACGGTATCGGGGCGGACGAGCTTCTGTGCGGGGGAAACTTTCTTTCTGGCTACTTCAGCGGTGCCGGGTACCGATGTCCAGTACTATTGGCAAACTCCGGCGGGAACGATTACCACCTCGGGAAATATGTTGGAGGTAGAGAATACCAACGTGGGCGACAGCGGTGTTTACCGGGTTTACGTGATTCGGCAGGGTTGTGCCAGCACCACCTCGCCACCGCGGGAAATTACCATCAATCCGGTGCCCAACCTGGCACTGACCAGCAATTCGCCGGTTTGTGGTGGTGATGTACTCTCCCTGCAGTCCACTTTTTACCCTACCGGGCAGTATACGTGGAGTGGGCCGGGCGGTTTTGGCAGTGGTATTACGGTGAGTAACCCGATCATCAACAACGTTGATTCGCTGATGAGTAGTGGCACCTACCGCGTCTTTGTGTCGGTGGCGGGCTGCCTTTCTGATACGGTGGTTACCGACGTGGTTGTGCGCAATCGGCCCATGATTCCGACGGTCACCCACGATGCACCCCAGTGTCTGGACAACCCTGATGCGGTGCTGACCTTGCGCATCGATTCCGCGTCGGCCGTTCCTGGGGCAAACTATACCTGGTACACCCAGAATGGCAGCGTGGCCCTGAGTGCAGCTGATCCGGCGTTAACCTTCGAACTCATCGACTTTGATCTTTTTGCCGCTGGTGGCGTTTTTTCTTTCTACGCCCGGGCGAGTTTTGCCGGCTGTAATTCGGCCTTGTCGAATCCTACGCTGGTGCGTTTTGATACCATTCCGATCAATGCCGCTTTCGCGGGAATGGATACGACGGTTTGTTCGGGACAGTACGCGCTACGGGGGGCTATTCCCACGGTGGGATCGGGCATGTGGACGCTGCTTTCACCCGCCAACCCGCCGGGTTTCATGATCGCTAATCCCGATAATGCCAACACCATTGTGAGCGGCCTGTCGGCCGACAGTGCCCCTTACAACTTGCGTTGGACCCTGTCCAGCGGGGCTTGCCGCAACTATTCTGCCGATGACCTTTTGCTGGACGTCATCGTGGCGGAGCAGGCCTTGGCCGGTGATGATATTCTAGCCTGTGAAGATGAGATTATCAACCTCGGCGCGACGCCAGCCAGCCCCGATTGCCGGGGATACTGGACGCAGGGTATTGCCCAACGGGCGCTTGGTGTTGTCCTGGTTGATTCAACCAGTGTCTCTACCGAGGTGCGGGGGCTTTCGCCCGACAATGTTTACTTCTTCACCTGGAAGGTGGAATGTGTTTGTGGGACGACGCAGCAAACTATTTTTGTCAATATCAGCGATCCCAATATCAGTGGTGGCCCTGATCTGATTGTTTGTGACGACCTGCCCACTGCCGTCCTCCAGGGTGGAGCCCCGGCGATGGGTAGTACCATTATTTGGCGTTCACTGCGGCCGGAGGTGATCCTCTCGGAAGCACAAACACCTACCCCGACGGTTAATAACCTGCAGGTTGGCGAAAACATTTTTGTACTGGAGGTGGATGAAGGCTTCTGTGGCGCGACTTCGCGCGACAGTGTATCTGTCTTCTACAAATTACCCCCCGTACTGCAGGATGATGTGGTCAGTGTGCCTTTTGGAGAAGCTGTTGATGTGCAGCCGTTGGGCAACGATATGGTTCCTCCGGGAACGAGTATCGTCCTCAATCAGAATCCTGACCGAGGGGTGGCCGTAGTGGTGAATCCAGGCACGATTAAGTATACACCACCCGCCAATTTTGTGGGTATTGCGGAGCTGGTGTACACGGCGGTAAGTGAAGGTTGCGCGCCGGGTACGGCGCGGGTCACGTTCCTCATTGGAGAAGGGGCGGCGTGTACGGTGCCTTCAATTTTTACGCCCAATGGCGACGATTACAACGATAAATTTGTGATCCCCTGCCTGCTCGACAAAGGAGCCTATCCGGAGAGCCAGGTTATTGTTTTCAATCGGTGGGGCGATGAAGTCTACCGATCCGGGAAGCCCTACAACAGCGATTGGGACGGTACTTTTTCCGGCGAAGAACTGCCCGCCGATACTTATTTCTACGTCGTAGAACCGGGTGATGGCAGTGATCCACTGACCGGATACATTATGATACAACGCTAATATTATCCCAAGACTAAAGCAAACACCATGCGCAAAATATTTACTTTATTACTGCTTACCCTGGGCCTGGGCACTTTACTACAGGCCCAGCAGGATGAGCAATTCACGCAGTTCATGTACCACAAGCTGGGTTTTAACCCGGCTTACGCGGGTATGCAGGAAACGCCTACCTTTACGGCGCTGGTTCGCCAGCAGTGGATTGGCTTGGAAGGAGCACCACAGTCGCAATTGCTGACGTTTAATATGCCGCTCACCAGCTCGGGCATTGGCCTGGGGGCCAATATTTCCCGGCATACCATTGGCGTTACCGAGCGCTTAACCGCCGATGTGGCCTACGCCTATCGCTTTAATTTGGGGCGGGGTGGTCGGATGGGCATCGGTTTATCGACTTCGGTACGTTATTTGCAGGTTAATTTTGCGGAGACAACCGCTACGCAGCCCCAGGACGGTGATCCGTCGATTCCGGTGGGCTTGCAAAGCAAGTATGTTCCCAATTTCGGCGCCGGGATTTACTACAGCAACCAGTCTTTTTTTCTGGGCTTGAGTGCTCCCCGCCTGCTGACCAATAATATTGACTTTGCCGACGAGGTAACGATTATCTCCCGGGAGATACCACACTATTATCTCATGGCAGGCGTTTTGGTGAAGATTAGTGAAAAAGTACAAATGCAACCACAGGCACTTTTAAAATATGTTCAGGGTGCACCTTTTGATGGAGATATTAATTTAAACTTTATCTTTAGTGAAACCGTATACACTGGTGTATCTTACCGCCTCGGTGGTTCGAGTGTTTCCGGAATAGGAGAGTCGGGTGCTGTTTTGTTGGGTATGCAGTTCAGCGAACACATGATGTTCGGTTTGTCTTTTGATTTTACCTTGTCGGAACTTCGCACGTATTCGAGCGGATCGCTGGAGGGTGTGGTGCGGTACAGTTTGGGTGGGCGCTCGCGTGGTGATGAAATACTGAGTCCGCGGTTCTTTTAACAGAAATAAACAAAGAAATGGGGAGTAGGAACCTTTTCTTATCGTTGGTTACCTTAGCAATCGGTGCCGTTGTCAACGCGCAACCAGGGGCTAATAATGTCCCGCCCGAGCAGGACGTGCGTATTTTCAATACGAGTAGAATTAATACCGGTGAACTGGAGTTTTGCCCGGCGATCTACGAAAATGGGTTGGTGTACGTATCGCGTTACAAAAATGGACCGGTCGATCCCCGTACGGGGGTGACCTATTTTGAGCTGTTTTATGCCGAACTGGATCCTAACGGTATGCCCGGGAAACCAGCGTCTTTCTCTACGGAAATCAATTCGGCTTACCACGAAGGACCGGTTTCCTTCAACCGGAGTGGGGATCGCATCTTTTTTTCCCGTACCAATAGCCGCAATGGGGTACGCCGTGCCGATGGCAAGGGCAAATCCGGATTAAAAATATACGAGGCTTCCCGGGGATTGTACGACTGGGAAAATGTGCAGGAGTTGCCTTTTAATAGCGATGACTTTACCTGTTTTCACCCGGCACTGTCGCCGGATGAGAGCAAGTTGTATTTTGCCTCTAACCGACCCGGCGGCTACGGCGGTATGGATCTGTACATGGTAGAATGGCAAAATGGTGGATGGTCTGTGCCCATTAACCTGGGCCCCGAAATCAATACGAGTAAAAACGAAGCCTTTCCGTTTGTCCACGAAAGTGGCGTTTTGTTTTTCGCTTCCGATGGCCACCCGGGGCTGGGCAAACTCGATCTTTTTATGATCGATGTTTCCGGCCACAAATGGGGGCAAGTCTATAACCTTGGCGTGCCGTTCAATTCACAGGAAGACGATCTGGGCCTGGTGATTGTGCCCGACGGCATCAGTGGTTATTTTTCTTCCTCCCGCAGCGGGGGCTTTGGGCAGGATGATATCTATATGTTCAAGGCGCCCGCAGGTTTGCGTGGCTTGCAGCCCACTACGTACCTGAATGGGGTGGTAAGCGTAACCGACAAGTCGGTTAGTCGCCGCCTGGCCGGTGCTTCCATCCGCCTTTTTGAACTCAATAAAGACGGGCTCATCGACGATGACGAAGCCTATGACCTGGAGTTGTTGACGAGTGAGTCACAACCCGGGGAAATGGTCATGAAGCTGGTTCGGAAAAAAGATGAAAGCCTGGGCAGCCCCCTGGCCGCTACCGATCGCAATGGCGAAGCGTTTTTGCAGCTAAAGCCTGAAAAAGAATATCTTTTACTGGTCTCCAAACCAGGGTATTTTTCCAAAGAATTGACCTTCGAAACCGATGAACTGGGCCCTAACCAACCCCTGGACGTGTTGTTGGACCTGACGAACTGCATTACTTTAACCGGTAAGGTGAAATCAGACCGCTTCGAAATTCCGGTAGGCAACGTGGACATCAAGCTGGTTAACAGCTGTGATGGCTCGGTGACCAATTACCGGAGTAATATTCGTGGGGAGTACGAAATTTGTTTGCCACTCGGTTGCGACTTTGAATTGCTGGGCACCAAGCCCGGCTACGAGTCGGGCAAAACCCAGGTGACGACGGTGCGTCTCCGCGGCAGCCGATCCCTGAGTGCCGACCTGATGATCCATCCTACTTCCGACGCCATTCTGCGCGAGCCAATCAAGGAGGGGACGATCTTTGTGCTGGAAAACATTTACTACGATTTCAATAAATCGGCCATCCGCAAAGGAGCCGCCCAGGACCTGGAAGCACTGGCCCAACTCATGGAGCGCTATCCCAGCTTGCAGATCGAACTGGGCGCCCATACCGACAGCCGGGGAACGGAAGCGTATAATCTGGACCTGTCGCTGCGGCGGGCAGAGTCGGCCAAAGAATTCTTGCTGCAACGCGGCATTGCCGATGACCGGGTTCGTACGGTGGGTTACGGCGAATCTCAACCCCGCAACCACTGTGTGGACGGGGTAGAGTGCACCGACGAGGAGTACCGCCTCAACCGGCGTACGGAGGTAAAAGTTTTAAACATCGACGAGCGAATCAAAGTCAGTTTCGAAGAAGGCGGCGCGTCCAATTAGTTGAACGATCATGCAAAGTATTCACTGGCGAGATACCCTCAATTTCATAAGTAAACTTCGTTTTCGACGGGTTTGGAATGCGGTGCTGGTGTTTGCCAGCTACTACTACAGCCGGTGGACGGGGCGCCCACAACAATGGGGGATGCCTTTTACCATCAACTTTGAACCCACCACCGCCTGCAACCTCCGGTGTCCGGAATGCCCCAGTGGGCTGCGGCAGTTCACCCGCCCGACGGGTAATTTGAAATCCGATTTTTTTCGTTCCAGTATCGACGAATTAGCGCCTCACCTGCTCTACCTGATCTTCTATTTTCAGGGCGAACCCTACATCAACCCCGCTTTTCTGGAAATGGTGGCCCACGCCCGGAAGCGGGGCTTGTACACCATCACCTCCACCAACGGCCATTTCCTCAATGATGCCAATGCCCGGCAAACGGTGGAAGCGGGCCTCGACCGCCTCATTATCTCCATCGATGGTACCACGCAGGAAGTGTACGAACAGTACCGCAAAGCCGGCCAGCTGGCGACGGTTTTGCAAGGGGTGCGCAACGTGGTAAAATGGAAAAAAGAACTGCGCTCGGCTACGCCGCACATTGTCATCCAGTTTCTGGTGGTGAAACCCAATGAGCACCAACTACCCGAGATCAAGGCGCTGGCCAAAGAACTGGGGGTAGACGCCCTTTCGTTCAAGTCGGCCCAGGTTTACGATTACGAATACGGCAACCCCTTGTTGCCAGCTGACGAACGCCTCAGCCGCTACCGCCAGCTACCCGACGGGCGCTACGAACCCAAGGCCGCCCTGCACAACCACTGCTGGAAACTCTGGCACGGTGCGGTCGTCACCTGGGATGGCCTGGTGGTGCCCTGCTGCTTCGATAAAGATGCGCAACACCAACTCGGAAATTTGAAAACCCATTCCTTCCGGGAAATTTGGCAGGGAGCCGCCTACCAGCAATTTCGGCAGCAACTGTTCGGGGGGCGGCAAAATATTGACATTTGTACGAATTGCACCGAAGGCTGCCGGGTTTGGTTGCAACCAGATTAGCAGAAAAATGTTTTTTTGTTTCCGTAAGTTTTATTATCTTTGCCTGTGCAGACGTATTGCCATAAAAACAGGGAAATTTTATACCTATTACACACCAGTAAGCAAGTACTACACACTGATACTCATCTCGGCACCCATTTTTTCCCTTTTGGCGCATACTCCTATTACCCACTGAGACCGCAATTAATTTCGGACACCTAAAGTAAGATTTAGCACAGTTTCCGGTGTTATTTGTTTATCATTTTAAAAGGAGCATGTGATGCGTGCATACATTTGCAGGGGATTGAATAAAACAATGAATTAAACAGCAGCAGGGGTCATGGATTTTACCGTTATAATTATGGGGCGATTGGAGTTCGCCAGCAAACGCAGTATAGAGCAAGCCACAAATGTCATTGCACATTTGTTGCAAACCCGCTATAAGAATGAGGTCCTCTATAAGGATGCGGCCGAGTTGTTGGACGCAGCGACCAACTCCCTGGTAGCGCCACGGGAGAAGTTCAACTGTTCGGAGAAGGTATGGATGAATACCCTCCACCTGTTGCAACAGGCAACGGGCTTTTCCATCGCAGGCGATCTGCACATGTGGCGGATTCTGGATGGGGAGTTGCAGGAACACCAGTTGCTGGAGCCCAATAATGACAAAACCACCGTTCAGGCTTACTTTGAGGGGCGTAGCTTGATCAACGAAGAAAAGTGGGAAGAAGCCAAAAAAGCATTGACCAAAGCCATTTCGCGCTTTCCGCGGCACGCCAAAGCACTGGAGCGCCGTGGCTATATCCATTTTGAACAAGGCAATACCGAAGCAGCCCTGGCTGATTACGCCGCTAGCCTGGCCGTAGATTCCAAGCGGCCGGAAGCTTACCTCGGGCGCGCCCTGATTAGGTTGTCGGAGGAGAAGTGGAAAGACGCGCTGGATGATTTGGAAACTTGTATGAAACGCTCTATGCCGCACCACGACGTCTACCTGGAGGCATTGCACCGCAAGGGCAAATGCTTCATGGAGTTAGGTGAATACCAGAAAGCTATCGCGGCGTTCAACTTTTTCCTGACCCGGCCCTTGCTTAAGGATCACCCCCAGTATCTCTTCCGCCGCCAGGTGGCTTTCGATAAAGGCCGGGCGCTCGCTGCCAACCGCCAGCTGAAAGAAGCCATCACCTGCTTCGACGAAGCACTCAATATGCCCGCCCGCAACGGCAAACCCGATATGGCGGAAATTCTGCTGCACCGCGGCCTGGCCTTTCAAAAGAACGGCCAAACCGGTTTCCTCGAAGATTGGAAAGAAGCGGCTGACCAGGGTTCTACCCGCGCCGCTGAACTGCTGGCCGAAGTGGGCTAGTCTTGCCACAAATTAAAAAATAACCATCCCGAAGTTTGTGTTCCACAGGCTTCGGGATGTTTGTTTTTGGGGTGCCGACTTCGCACCACTTTGGTGCTCGCGCCTGCCACGTCTTCAGCGTGGGCGGGTAGAGAGGAGTGCTTTGTTTAGATTTACCAAAACTGGAAGTTTTAGCAAATCCTGTGGAGGAGCAAGGTCAAAAGTTTCGCTTACTCCTTTACACGCAGCCATTTCCCGCCTCCAATTGGTTCTCGCGGCGACGCGGCGCAGCGGCGGCTCGCGGCGCGGATGAGTCGAAATTGTCCAATAACTGCTCCGACCTAACTTTTACACTTGCCCGACTTTTACACTTACCCAAAGCAAACTGCCCAATGGCAGGCAAGGGCTCCTGGCGCAGTTGGTCGTAGCTGTAGCAATGGTAGGTTGGGCCACCCCCTCTGCTGCGGGCGGCTGCGACGAGTGCGGGTACGCCGTCGATACCCACCGCAGTGGTGCCCCCCTGGTGCAGGGCCCGACTGAGCCAGCCCTCGCCACACCCTACGTCCAGGACGCGGCGGGGGCGGGTTTGCTGTACGGCAGCTACGATGGCCGCATTGGTAGCTACCCGCCGCGAGGCGATTTCCTGGTGGTCGATGGTGTCGATCCAGGCCTGGCTATTGGCCTGCCAGGAGGTGAGGAGGTCGTTGGGATGGGGCATGGTGTACCGGTTTTGGTAATGAAAATAGCCACCAAAACACTAAAAATACCACCTATCACGGTTTTTTTTTGTGCAATTTTTCGGCTGCTGGCGACCTGGCGGTAAACTATCGGTTCCCGGCTTGGCGTTTAAGTAAAATAACGAACTCAAACCATGTCCTTGTCCATAACTCACCTACTTCGGTTATCCACTTTAGTTGTCTTGTTTTTTGCGCTGTCGGCGGGTACCTTGCCTGCCCAGGGTTTTGTGACGAAGGACCAGCTGGACAAACGTTCGCAAAAACAATACGAACAGGCGGAGTCCTACGCCCGTTCCCTGCAGCGCGACCAGGCCAAAGGCGAACTGGACGCCATTCTGGCAAAAACGCCTACCGCTATTGATGCGATCCTCTTTCGGGGAGAACTCTTCTACGATTTGGGGCAGTTGCCCGCTGCCGAAGCTGATTTTTCGGCGGCGTTGGCCTTGTCGGCGACCTACCACCCTCCGGTCTTGTACAAGTTGGGGTTGGCGGAATTCCGGCAGGAAAAATATGGCCCGGCGGTGGCGCACTACGAGGCCTACCTGGCGCAGGCCCCGGCTGCTGATCGCCGCCGCGAGCGGGTAGCACGTTATTTGATCGAAGCACGTACTGCCGCCGAACTGAAGGCCGCTCCCGTACCCTTTGATCCGCAACCGTTGGGTCCTCAGATCAACACCAAAGGCAAAGAATACCTGCCGTCGTTTACTGCCGATGGCCGCTACCTAATCTACACCGTTAACTATACCGGACAGGAGGACCTGTACTTCAGCCAGCGCAATGACCAGGGCGAATGGACACCGGGCGCCCCAGTGCCCGGCGTGAATACCCCACAGGACGAAGGCGCAGAGAGCATTTCTGCCGACGGGAAGTTGCTTTTCTTTACGGGCTGCTACCGCAGCGACAGCTACGGCGGCTGTGACCTCTACTACAGCGAGCAGCAGGATGGGCGTTGGGGTAACATTCACCACGCTGCCGAGCCGCTGAATACGCCCTACTACGAATCGCAGCCGACCCTGGCGGCCAATGGGCAGTACCTTTATTTCACGAGCAACCGCCCCGGTGGCCTGGGCGGTAACGACATCTGGCGGTGCGCCCGCCGCCCCGACGGGCGTTGGGGCAAACCCGACAATGTGGGCGCGCCCATCAATACGGCAGGAGACGACGAATCGCCGTTTCTGCACCCCGACGGGCAGACGCTGTACTTTATGTCCAATGGCCATCCCGGCCTGGGGAGCTATGACCTGTTCGTGGCCCGCCGTACTGCCGACGGGCCGTGGGGCCAGCCGAAAAACCTGGGTTACCCCATCAATACCGCCGCCAGCGAAGGTGCCCTGGTGGTAAGCCTGGACGGGCAGACGGCCTACTATACCACGGATCAGAACACCCAACCAGGCGAACCACTGGATTTGGATATCTACCAGTTTTCCCTCTACGAAGCGGCCCGCCCCCAACCGGTGACCTACGTACACGGGCGCGTGCTGGACACTGCCGACCGTCCCTTGGCGGGCACCCAGGTCACCGTCAGCCAGGAAACCGACAACCAGGCCCTGGCCAGCCTCACCACCGACGCGACGGGCGAATTCCTGGTGGTACTGCCCGCCGGACAAAATTATCGCCTGGAAGCGACTAAAACGGGTTTCCTGTTCTATTCGGATCGCTTCGAACTGACCGGTGAATTCCCGCGCGAGGAACCTTACGAACTGGCGATTGGGTTGCAGGCCGTACCCACAGCCGGGATAACGGTAGGCGACCAAGCTACGCCCATCGTGCTCCGCAACGTGCGCTTTGCCACGGGGTCGGCCGAGTTGCTGCCAGCTTCTATACCCGAACTGGACCAGTTGGTGCTGCTCTTGCAAACGTATCCCCAGTTGCGGATCCGGATCAACGGACACACCGATAATGTGGGGGAGGCCGCCGCCAACCAGGCGCTGAGCGAAGCCCGGGCCCGCTCGGTGTATACCTACCTCACCGCAAAAGGCATTGCCGCCGCCCGGCTCCGGTACCAGGGATTTGGCGAAAGCCGCCCCCTGGCGGATAATACCACGGAGGAGGGCCGCGCCCGCAACCGTAGAACGGAGTTTGAGGTGGAGTAGGGTGGGGTCAGGTGGTCTGAAAATGAAAATGGCCCGTGGGTATGCATTGTTCAGCGGAAAATATATACCTTTAACAGGCACACCTATTTCAAAATTAAAGACCTCAACCGAAGATGGAACTCTTTAATACCCTCATCATTGATACGGACCATCCAGAAAACCGCCTGGCATTCATCAGCTTAGTTAAAGACAATCCTTTCATCGTTTTTGTCGCCATCGGCAACAGCAATACGGTGAAAGACCTGGTCGAAAAAGCAGATCTGCTGGCCGACGACCACCAGGGTAAGATCGCCCGCCGGGTGGTATGGATCCAGGATTCTGCGATTTTTCAGGAAGATTGCCTGGCCTTTCTGAAAACCTATCCCGAGACCTTTGAGGAAACGGTGTATCCCAAAGTAATGGCTTTCACCCTGAGCCCGGTCTGGTCCGAAACCAAGTACATCTTCATGAAGGACGACCCCACAGACGATGTCGACGTGAGCTTTGCCTACTGGAAAGCCAGTTTGCGCGAGCGCGCTGTTGATCCGGATGCCACCACGTAAGCCTAAGTCGCTTCCTGTTGATGAACCAGTTATTTCCATGCCACTTCCTTGCGCTAAAAACACCAACACATGCACCGTTCACCCTTGTTTCTCCTGCTCTTCCTGCTGTCATCTTTGTTGGGGCAGGCCCAAATATTCCAGCTTTACGAGTTGGAAAAGTACGATCCGGCCACCCAGTCAGGGCTCGTCAAAAACAACAGCTACGCTGATATCAACAGTACCCTGGTACTAAAGATTGACAAACCCGCCTTGTTGCAGGCCATGAATAACTATGCCCAGGTAGAAAGCGGGCTGTCGGAAAAACTGCGCCAACTCCGGTTTATTCTCGAAAACCAAAACGAAATCCTCGCTGGCTTTCAAGTCTACAGCAAGGACAGTTCGCTGGAGCCACTGAATAACCTGGCCGAGGAAATGGTAACTTTTTTGACTAAGATCAGGGAGATGCCGGATATGCGGGCACTTTATGAGCAGTTTTCCACGCTGTACACTGCCACCTATACGCGGGCACAAATACGCAGCACCAACAATCCTGCTTTGGCCAGCGATGGGGTGCCCCGGCGGGATGAATTTGTTTTGGTAAAATTTCAGGAATACGCGGCCACCCTGGCGCAAGAGATTGCGGCTTCCCTGGATCAGAGCCAGGTGAAAGTGATCTTTTCCGGCTATATCCGCAACAAGAGTGGCTGGCGACAGGTGAAGCTGTCGGACGATTTTGATACCAAGGTGGAGGAAATTTATACGGTTCCCCGCTGGCAAACGGAAATGACCGCCGAGGACCGCGCCCAGCTGGTCGCAATCGATTCCCTGGCGACCAACCTCAACCTGCTAGTGGATACCAAAGCAGAAGATATCAAAAACTGGCTGGCGGATGCTTTCAGCGCGGACGAATGCCTGGGCAACCTCCAGAACCGCCTGCAAGAGGTACCCGGTACGATCACCTCCCTGGCGGATGCCGGAAAAGCAGAGATCGAAGCCATCGTGGCCGAATCTGTAGCGCTGGTGGATGACCTCAGCCGGCAGTACGTCATTGCCGAAGACCGGTCTCCCGGTATCACCAGTGTGTCTTTGCTGGAAGGTTTTAGTGGCCAGCTGAACAGCACGGCTACCAGCATCCAAACGCTGGTGTCGAATATCGATGACCGCTTGCTCACCCGCTTACAAGGCCTGACCGAAGCGCCGGAATTGCAAAATTTCGTCTCCACTTACGAAGGTTGTAAAGCAGATCTGGCGCACGACCGGGACGTGCTGTTGGGTGTCGGGATGCGCCTCCGGACGTTGTTCTCCAGTGGCCAATCCAGCGCTAAATTCAGCATGGAGTTGGGCGAAGACATTCGGCGCCTGAGCTACGATGCGGTACCCGCAGAATCGTACATCGACTTGCAGGGAACGGGGAACCGGGCCAACGGCGACCAGATGAAGGTCATTGCTACCCTGGAAGAGGGCAGCGGCGATGATGCGGTGCGGGTGAACGTGGACACGCGCATCTTTAGCCTCCAGCAAATTGGTATGTATTCCGTCATCAAACCCATGTTGTTGCTGGCTAACCCAACCCGCGACCCCGGGCCGAACTCCAATATTCGTTTGGATGAAAAGAAATTTCAGTTTGCGGCCTCCTACAGCCTGTTGTTCAAATTTGGTAGCCGCACCAGCCGGGCTTTTAACGAAGTCTGGCAACCGGCCATCGGCGTCAACTTCGGTGCCCTCGATTTTGATACCGATGGTACGCCCGAGTTCAGCGCCGCCCTGGAATTCGATTTCCTGAAGGATTATTTTGCCTTGGGCTACGGGTACGATTTTGGGGTGAGCGAAACGTTTTTTATGCTGGGTTTCCGCTTGCCCATTGGCGCGGTGCCCCTGCCGTTGTTCAATGCCGTAGAGTCGACCAATTAATCTTAGAGCCTGTTGGTGTCCGCTACCGAGGCGTTGTCGCGCAATTCCAGGCGACCTTCCAGGTCGTTCACTTTTTCTACTTCTATGCCCTGCCAGGTGCCGCCGCAGGCCTGGTGCAGGCGTCCGCCGGCGAGGATGAGGGTGCCACCCGGTTGGATGGTGATCTTGCCGCCCGCCGGTACGGAGGTGCGGCAGCGGATGGTGAGTTGGCCGCCGGGAGCGATGGTGAGGTTGCCGTAGAGGTCGCGCATGCACGACCAGTCTACCGTATCCCGGATGGTAATATCGGCGGCGGGATCGCGTTCGCACCAGCGGGGTTCGAGGAATTTTCGCTGGAGGTTGCTTTCGTTGGCAAAACACTGGTAGACGCGGGCGAGCTGGTCGGGGGTCCAGGCGAGTTGCAGGGAGTTGTAGTCCATCACATTGTTGGAGGTGAGGGTATCACAACCGGGGCCGGCATCGCGGCTCCAGCAGGGGTTTTTGTGTACGGGGGTATCGGCGCAGCCATCGCTACCCGTCCAGGCGTGGCCCAGGTTGAGGAGGTGGCCCACCTCGTGGTTGATGACGCCCCGGTAGTTCCAGTAGCTTTCGCGGTTGGCCGCATAGTCTTCTTTCCACTGGGCCGCCACTTTCAGGCAGTTGCGCAAGGCTACCCCTACGGGCCCGGCCTGGTAGGTGCGCGATGCCACACTGTCGGGCTGGTGGGGCATGAGGAACATATTCATCACGGTGTCCTGTTGCACGGCGTACTTGTCGAAGACATCGCGGGAGTAGAGGTTGGAATCTTTTTTGCGGTAGTGGACGTAGTAGTACAGCTCGTCATCGTAGTGGTAGTAAATGCCGTCGTCGGTGGGGTCGCCGGGGCGGCCCGTGAGCACGTAGCGAAACAGGATGGGTTGCACCGGCGTGGTGTTGTCCACGGGGAGCCACATTTTGTTGTTCTTGCCCAGGGCGTAGTTCATGGCGAAGACCAGGCGTTGGGCGTAGGCCGTGGCCACGGCTTCGGGCACGTTCTGGCTGCTGTCGGCGCTGTTCATCCAGTGGATGTTGATGCGCAGGTAGCGCATGGGGGAGTAGTCGGGGTGTAGGGTGTCCAGGCGGTAGTTGTCCTGCTCGTAGCAGGGGCCGCGGGAGGGGCTGCGCGGTTCAGCAGCGAGCTCGAAGGATTGGGGCCGCACGCCGAGTTCGTCGGCCGAAAGAAAACGCCGCTGAACCTGCGGCGTGCAGGCTGCACCCAGGAGGAGCAAGGCAAGGAGCGGGAAAAAGATTTTGGTACGGTGCAAACTGAAAGGTTTGGGTATTTGACGATAGGGATACTGGTAAAGTAACGGTGGTCGGTTCGTTAAAATTGCCGGAGGAATCCAATGGTATGGAGAAACCGTCAAGCTGGACCTGGAAGCAAGAGGGATAATTGAACGAATTAAGGATAAGCCAGAAAGGTACCGGCTTAGATAACCCAGCCTTCCTCACCAGCTCCCCCCAGCGCCACCGCCGCCAAAGCCACCCCCGCCAAATCCGCCGAAGCCACCGCCACCAAAACCACCGAATCCGCCACCGCCGCCGCCACCGCCGCCACTTCCCCAGAAGCCGCCGGTGCCCGGAAAAATAATGGTGCGTCCGCGCCGGTAGCGCCGGTCGGGCATATCGTAGCGGCCATCGCGGTAGTAGCCCCCATCGTCGTCGTCATCGTCGTCGTTGCGCATGACCCACGAGACGATCAGAACCATCAGGATGATGAAGACGATAATGATCCAGCCCGGAATAGACTGTTTTTGGCCCGTGGGCAGGCCATCGCCCTCGTATTCGCCACGGCCCATATCCATGATGGCGTCCGTGGCCCGGTCGAGTCCCTGGTAGTAGTTGCCCGTGCGGAAGGCCGGTTTGAGGATGTTGTCGATAATTTGTTTGGCCAGGATGTCGGGCAGGAAGCCCTCGGTGCCGAAGCCAGTCTGGATGCGGATTTGCCGGTCCTGTTCGGCTACGTAGATGAGGATGCCGTTGCTGTTTTCCTTCCCCCCAATGCCCCAACTGGTGGCCAGTCGCTGGACGTAGGTAAAGGGGTCATCACCTTCCAGCGACTTTTCGGTCACGATGACGATCTGCGTGGACGTCTCGCCCACGTAGGCCCGCAGTTTGTCGCCCAGCGCCACCACTTCGTTGCGGCTCAGGAGGCCCGCATAGTCATTGACCAGGAACTGACTGGGTTCTGGCAACTGCTTTTCGGCCCGCAGGGCCAGCGTACCCACGAGGAGACCCAGCAGCAGCAGGAATGGACGGAAGGGGAGGAGGATATGTGTTGTTTTTTTCACTTTTAAGCTTTTCAAAGGGGTATTTGTCGGGTTCGGGAGCGCTTGCTATTCGGGAGCGGTCGGCAGCTGTCGGTGGCGAAAACCGGCTACCGATCTTTATCGCCGTAAGAAATTTCGTCCGACAGTTCGTTCTTGTCGTCGTCCTGAACGGGGAAATAGGCTTTCAGTTTCTCGCCAATTTGGTCGATGGCTGCCACCAGGCCCGCGCAAAATTCGCCGCGCCGGAAATAGGCTTGCAGGAGGTCGCGTTCGCTCGCCCAAAAATCGGGTGGCACCGCCTGGTCAATACCCTTATCACCCAGAATGGCAAACGCCCGCTTCTCGGGCGCTAAAAATATTAACACGCCATTGCGGTCTTTCGTTTTGTGCATCCCCAACTTCCGGAAGACCAGTTTGGCCGTTTCCAGGGCACCGGTGGTGGCATTATCTTCCAGGTGTACCCGAATCTCTCCGGAAGTAGCGCCCTCGGCGCGTCGGATGGCAGCAATGAGGAGCGTTTCTTCGGCGGGGTTGAAAAATTTGATCATAACGGTAGAAATAGCAAACGCAAGGTTGTTTTTTAACGAAATATAATCCTAAAGGTACTACTTTTACAGGCATGAACCTTGAGCAACTCAAAATCATTTCCGCCGGGGCGGGCAGTGGAAAAACCTATCGCCTGACCGAAGAAATGGTCGCGCTTCTCAAAGCCGGGCAGGTGCGACCCAGTGGCATTATCGCTACCACCTTCACCCGCAAGGCTGCTGCCGAGCTGCAGGAGCGCGTGCGCGTGAAGCTGCTGTCGGAGGGCCTCACCCGGCAAGCCGAAGAGCTGACCAATGCCCTCATCGGCACCGTGCACGGGTTGGGCGTCAAGCTGTTGCGGCGCTTTGCCTTCGAGGCCGGGGTGTCGCCGCAGGTTGATATTTTACCCGACGGCGACCAGCAGCAGATGTTCAATCAGGCCCTGGCCGCCACGCTGGCCCTGGAGCGTATTGAGCAAATGGATGACCTCTCCGACCGTCTGGGGCTAACCAAAAAAAACGGCTTCTTCGACTGGCGCCAGGAGGTGCGCAGCCTCGTCGATGTGGCCCGCGCCAACGACTTTTCGCTCGCCGACCTCCACCGCAGCCGCCAAAAATCCTGGGAGACCTTCACCGCCTTCCTGCCGCCAGCCACGACCACCACCGAAGCTGCCGCCAATACCCACCTGGAAACAGCCCTGTCGGACACCATCTACGCGCTGGAAAGTGGCGAAGACCAAACCAAGGTCACCGCTACCGCCGCCGACAAGCTGAAGTCGCTGCGCCGCGAACTGAAACTGCGCGGGCGCCTCTATTGGCACCAGTGGGCGTCGATCGGAAAACTGGGCGTGGGCGCCAAAAGCCGGGAGGTGGTGGAGCCCCTGCAAACTTACGCCTGGACCCACCAGTCGCTGCCCGCCTTTCGCGAAGATATCCAGACCTTTATCGACGCGATCTTCGAGTTGGCCATTGCGGCCCTCCAGGAATACGACGAGTACAAAAAACGTCGCGGCCTGATCGACTACACCGACATGGAAGTGCTGGTGAGCCGCCTGCTGGACCAGGCCCCGGTGCGCGAGGTGCTGCGCGACGAGCTGGACCTGCTCATGGTCGACGAATTCCAGGATACCAACCCCATCCAGTTGGAGATCTTCCTCAAGCTGGCCCAGCTGGCCCAACACGCCGTCTGGGTTGGCGACCCCAAGCAGTCGATCTACGGCTTCCGGGGTGCCGAGCCGCGCCTGATGGATGCCATCATTACCGCTGCCGGCGGCATCCGGAAAGAAAATATCCAGGTTCGGTCGTGGCGGTCGCGGGCCGATCTGGTGGATATGGTGAACGCCCTCTTCTGCCGGGCTTTTCCGCACCTGCCGCCCGAGCAGGTCGCGTTGGAACCCGTGCGTTTGCCGGGTGGGAATGGCCACCTGCCCGCCGAACCGCTGGCGATGGAAGACGCCATCATCCACTGGCATTTTGATGCCGAAGGCGAACGCAAACAACCCCCTGCCCAGCCGTGGATGGAAGAATGCCTGGCGCGCAGCCTGCGCGAATGGCTGGAAAGCCAGGTGCTGGTGCAGCCGAAAGGCAGCAAGGGCTTCCGGCCGGCGATAGCGGGCGACGTGGCCATTTTGTGCCGCAGCAACCACGTCTGCCAGACCGTCGCCGAGGCGCTCCACCGGGCGGGGCTCAAGGCGGCCATTGCGCGGGCGGGGCTGCTGGCTACGGCCGAAGCCCGGCTGGTGCTGGCCTGCCTGCGCTACATCCTGCACGCCGAAGACTCGCTCTCGGTGGCGGAAATTAAAGTGCTGGCCAGCCGCCAACCCCTTCACGATCTGGTGGCCGACCGGCTGGCCTACCTGGAGGAGCACGCAGACACCCCCTACTACCAACGCCCCGGATGGGCGGGCGGCGATACCTACATCCAGTGCCTGGACAAGCTGCGCCCGGAATTGGCCGAGGCTTCGTCGGCCGAGACCCTCCACCAGGTGCTCGAGGAACTGGACCTGCGGCGCTGCATGGTTCAGTGGGGCAACAGCGAGCAGCGCCTGTCCAACATCGACGAGTTGCGCAAGCTGGCCCTGGAGTACGAGGCCAACTGCAACAACACCCACACGGCTGCCAGCCTGGGTGGTTTTTTGCTCTGGCTGAGCACCCTGGCTGCTGCCGAGAAAGATTTCCAGGGCGCGGGTGAAGACCCCGAGGCCGTCAACGTGCTCACCTACCACCGCAGCAAAGGGCTGGAATGGCCCGTGGTGATTTGCCACAACCTGGAGCAGCCCCTGCGTGCCGACCTCTGGGGCCTGGAGTTGGTCCCCGAGCAGGCCACCGTTGACCTGAACCACGTGCTGAAGGGGCGCTGGCTGCGCTACTGGGTCAACCCGTACGCCGATCAGCAAGGCAGCACGCCCCTGCTCGAGCAAATGGCGGCCAGCCCCCAGCAGGAGGAGAAAAAGCAACAAGCCCTGGCCGAGGAAGCCCGCTTGCTTTACGTGGGCCTCACCCGCGCCCGCGACTACCTGATCCTGCCCACCCGTCAGAGCAAGTCCACCAAATGGCTCGACCGCGTGTACAACCAGGGCCAGGAGACCATTCCCACCCTCGATGCCAATACCCACGAAACACCCTGGGACTGGCAGGACCGCTACCTGAACAAGACCACCCGGAGTTTTCTCTACCCCCGCCAGTTTCCGGTGGCGACTACCACCCATGCACCCATTCCTTTCCTGCCCAAAGCGGCGGGGGAGACCGTGCACGAACCCTTCGTGATGCCCGCTACCGAGCTGGCCCGCGAAGTGGCTACCGATGTGCAGGCCGCTGCCAGCCTGACCTACTGCCACCTGCCAGCTGACCCCGGCATGGAACTAGCCGCCCTCACGGTGCTGCAAACCCAGTACCTGCGTGCCGCCCACTACCTGGCGGAGGCCGCCGATAAAACACAACTGGCCCAGGCCATGAGCACCCGCTGGAATTGCCCGGACACTTTTGATCCCCAATTGCTGGTGACGCAGGCCGCCGCCTGGGAAGCGTGGCTGGGGCAGCAGTTTCCCGGCGGGCAGCAGCACCACGCCTGGCCCGTGTACTTGCCGCGTGCTGGCCAGCAGTTTGCGCACACCATTGACCTGGTGGTACAAACGCCGACCCACACCGCGTTCGTTCAGCAAAACCCTTTCGTCGGCGACGATACCAAACGCCGCACCCTCGAAACCGGGCACCAGCTACTGGCGGCTGGCCTGGCCTGGCAAGCGGCCGGGCAAGGTACGGTAGCGAGTTACTGGGTCCATTTTGTGGGCCGGGGGGAGGTGGTGGCGTTGCGGCTGGGGAAATAGGACCCAGTTGTCCGTCACTTACATTATCTTTGAATCTTACAAAATCAAACGCCTTATGCGGTTCTTCGTCTATCTTTCTTTTGTGTTTTTGAGTGTGGTTTGCTTGCAGTGCAAATCAGAGGGTAGTTCATTGGAAACTACCAAAACGCCCACGGGCCACTGGCCTGCTGCCCCTGCGGCACCCGCCTTGGCGGCAACCCAGTATCCGAGCGTAACGGAGGCCATTATGAAAAACCTCTACGACAACTGCGATTACATCGATTTCGTATTCTACAACACCAACTTTTCCATGAGCCAGAACCAGCAGGCGGCTATCCGCTCCACCCTCGGCACGGTTTCTACTACGCCCGCCACGGTGCTGGCCAATTGCCAACCCATCGGGCGGTTGTTTTTTCAAATCGATGGAAAAAATGCCGAAGAGGCCGACCTCTTCTACGGTGGGGATTGCCTGTACTACCTGTTCTTCAAAGACGGCAAGTACGCCTACGGCAACCAGCTCACGGAAGGTGGCCTGACTTTTTACCAGAAGATTTTTGCGAATGTGAGTACGCAGGGGCAGTAGGCCAAAAGATTTTCACCTAACCCACCACCAACGTCCCAATACGCTCGCCGGCGATGATGCGCTTGAGGTTGCTGTGGTCGTTGATGTCGAAGACGATGATGGGGATGTTGTTCTCCTGGCACAGCGTAAAGGCGGTCATGTCCATCACGCTGAGGCCTTCGCTGATGACTTTGGCGAAGGTGAGCTGGTCAAAGCGGGTGGCGGTGGGGTCTTTCTCCGGATCGGCAGAATAGATGCCGTCTACCCGGGTACCTTTTAGGATGACGTCGGCGCCGATTTCGTTGGCGCGCAGGGCTGCGGCCGAGTCGGTAGTGAAATACGGGCTACCGGTGCCGGCGCTGAAGATCACCACCCGTCCTTTTTCGAGGTGGCGGATGGCGCGGCGGCGAATGTAGGGTTCGGCTACCTGGTTGATGGTGAGGGCCGAAACCAGGCGGGTGTATACGCCTTTGTTCTCCAGCGCACTCTGCAGGGCCATTCCGTTGATGACTGTTGCCAGCATGCCCATGTAGTCACCTTGTACCCGTTCAATGCCGGAGTCACTGGCTTGCAGGCCCCGGAATATGTTGCCACCACCAATAACAACCGCTACTTCCACGCCCAGCCCAATCAGGTCCTTGATTTGGCTGGCGTAGTGCCGCAACATGTTGGCGTCAATACCAAAACCCTGGTCTCCCATCAAAGTTTCTCCGCTGAGCTTGAGGAGTACGCGACGATATTTAATCATAATTAACTGACTTCTGCTTATGCTTATGCTGCAAAGATGGGAAAAATGAAACCAAAAAAAAGGCGAACCGTAAACGATTCGCCTTTTTTTTATTATCCTAAAGTTACGTGCTTAAAGGCCGTAACGGTCAGACCTTTATCGAAGCTGTGTAAATAATCAGCTACGGTTTGCTTGTTGTCCTTGACGAACGCCTGGTTGAGCAGGGTGTTGTCCTTGAAGAAACGGTTCAGTTTACCCTGGGCAATTTTCTCGAGCATGGCTTCGGGCTTGCCTTCCTGGCGAGCCAATTCCATACCGATTTCAATTTCCTTGGCAATGATCGTCTGGTCCACACCAGCTTCGTCAACGGCTACGGGCTTCATGGCGGCTACTTGCATAGCTACGTCACGACCAGCGTCGTAGATGGTGTCCGAAGCAACGGTCAGGCCCACGAGTACACCGGCTTTGTTGCCCATGTGAATGTAAGGAGCCACCATGGGTGCTTCCAAACGCTCGTAAGTGACGACCATCTTCTCGGTGAACTTGGTCAGCAAGTCGTCCAGCGTCGACTGTACGGTGCCACTACCCGCAGGCAGGTTCATGAGTTCTTCTACGCTGGCGGGGAAGTGCTTCAGAGCCGCTTGCGCGATCGTCTGGACGCCGTCAATGTATTCCTGGTTCTTGGATACAAAGTCGGTTTCTGAACTCACCTTAACGATGATGCCGCGGGTGTGGTCGTCGTTGACCAGGGCGATAACCGCGCCTTCTTTGGCGTCGTTATCAGCGCGCTTGGCAGAAACTTTCTGACCTTTCTTACGCAGCACTTCAATGGCGCTATCGAAATCACCTTCAGCTTCAGCCAAAGCTTTCTTGCAATCCATCATGCCTGCGCCAGTCATGTCGCGCAGTTTTTTTACGTCAGCAGCGGATACGCTCATTTTTCGGTTGATTTTTTATGGATTAAAAGGATGTACAATGCTTACGCATCACCCTTTTCTGCTTTAATTTGCTTGCGATCTTCCTGTCCGAGGCGAATCATCTCCGCAATGTATTTGGTGATGATGGCGATCGACTTGGAAGCGTCGTCATTACCGGGAATCGGATAGTCCACCTGATTGGGATCAGAGTTGGTGTCTACGATTCCGATGGTGCGAACATTCAGTTTGTGCGCTTCAGCAATAGCGATGTGCTCGTGGTGAATGTCGACAATGAACATGGCCGAGGGAATACGGTTCAGGTTGGCAATACCACCCAGTACTTTATCCAGCTTGGCGTGCTCGCGGGTCAGCGTAAGCCGTTCCTTCTTGGTGATGTTGCTCAACGTACCGTCACCCAACATGCGCTCAATGTTCTGCATTTTGCGCACCGAGCGGCGAATGGTTGCGAAGTTGGTCATCATACCTCCCAACCAACGGTCGGTAACGTAAGGCATGCCCACACTGCGGGCAGCTTCCGTGACGATCTCACGGGCTTGCTTCTTCGTGGCTACGAATAAAATCTTCTTGCCGGCTTTGGCCATTTGGCGAGCCGCCAGACCAGCACGCTCCAAGGATTCCAGGGTGCGGTTCAGGTCGATGAGGTGAATGCCCTTGCGCTCGGCAAAGATGTAAGGAGACATCTTGGGATTCCACTTTTTCTTGAGGTGCCCGAAATGTACGCCAGAATCGAGCAACTCCTTATAGCTAGGTTTTTCCATTATTAGAATTTGAAATTTAATGGTTGAGTTTCAGCAGACCCAGCGGCCAGCCCAAACCCGAAAATCCGAAAATCCGAAAAATTCGAATTAACGCTTAGAGAACTGGAAGCTCTTACGGGCCTTGGGCTTACCGTACTTCTTACGTTCTACCACGCGGGCATCACGAGAAAGAAACTTCTGTGATTTCAACGGTGAACGGAAATCTTCGTTCAGTTTCACGAGGGCACGGGAAATGGCCATCCGGATAGCCTCGGCTTGTCCTTTGTAACCACCACCATCTACATTGACTTTGATGTCGTAGATTTTGCTATCGATCTCGACGGTCGCGAACGGATCGGTAACCTTCGGTTGAATATGTGTTTGCGGAAAGTATTCAGCGACGGTTTTGCCATTGATCAGGATGTTACCTGTTCCTTGTGTCAGGTATACCCGGGCTACCGCCGCTTTTCTTCTCCCAATTGCATTAATCATTTCCATATTATCGCAGAAAATTTAGCGTTCGTTGTTTAAAGTTCCAGCTTGGCAGGCTTCTGGGCGGCATGGGGATGCTCGGTGCCATCATAAACAAAAAGTTTCTTGTATTGCGCCCGACCCAGCTTGGTCTTGGGTAACATGCCTTTTACCGCTGTTTCCACAATCGCAATAGGCTTCTTAGCCAGCAATTGCTTGGCCGTCGTCTTGCGCTGGCCACCAGGGTAACCCGTGTGCCGCAGATAGATTTTGTCGTCCATCTTCAAACCCGTAAACCGCACCTTTTCGGCGTTGATCACGATCACGTAATCACCATTGTCAAAATGGGGGGTAAAGTCTGGCTTGCTTTTGCCACGAAGGATCGTAGCGATCTTGGAACAAAGGCGACCCACGATTAATCCCTCGGCATCAATGATGTGCCATTTACGTTCTACCGTCGTAGGGTTAGCCGACTTTGTTTTATAGCTCAATGTGTTCACTATAAATAGCTTTAATTGTTGTTGAGAATGCTTGCTGTCCGGTGCGGTAAGGTATTCACCCGAAAGGAATGAATATCCACTACTTTGAAAAGCCGTGCAAAGGTAAGCCCCTTATTTGCAAAAAAGAAGCTTTTGCCTAAAAAAAATACCAGATCAAAAAGCTAACTACCTGTAAAACAGTTGAATTATCGCACAAATATTTTTCCATCGGCCACTTTTAACCGCATACTACGCGGAATGCGCTCCCGTTTTACGCCCCCGGCGGGGATAATCCCTGGCCGAATCGATTGCAACCTGGCCCGTACATTTATTATTGTCCCGTCACTTACACGCTTACACCCTTTACACTTTTACACCTTTACCCGCGCCTGCCACGTCTTCAGCGTTGCCTGCCACGTCTTCAGCGTTGCCTGCCACGTCTTCAGCGTGGGTCTAAAACTTCCGACTTCCCACCTCCGACTTCCCACCTCGAA
>Ga0208544_10000159_pt1 | contig 55766 bp, 56 predicted proteins | sample DEB08_DNA_9_FD_184526 | JGI IMG/M metagenome (GOLD analysis project Ga0208544, IMG submission 184526) | Aqueous microbial communities from the Delaware River and Bay under freshwater to marine salinity gradient to study organic matter... | ecosystem: Environmental > Aquatic > Marine > Coastal ... | reverse complement strand
AAAACTGTTCTGCTTTATTTTGTAGTATTTTCACACTTTACTATAAGCAATAGTTTTGCCTATTTTTTTTGAACGTCTTTCCGTCCAAAGTCTAAAATAGATAAAACATGGAATTCCTATTAATAAAGGATTTTCTCTCTCTACTTAATTGTTCCTTAAATTCTTTAAGGAATTCCTGTTTCTATTTTTTAGATTAAAAACTCCATTAATTATATATTAGCAATTCAATTAATCAATTGATTGCTAAATATTTATATAAAATTCGAATAAAAAATACTACTCTATTTTATTTTATTCAATGAAATATTTTAAGATAGATAGGTACTTATCTTTGTACTGTTATTAGTTTAAAACATTATCATTTTAGTTTTGAAATAAAACAAATAGCGCCAAAAAATTTGGTTTTATAAGCAATAGATAAAACATGGAATCCCTATTAAGAAAGGGTTTTCTCTCTCTACTTAATTTCCTTTAAATCCTTTAAGGGATTCCTGTTTTCTATAAAATTGCCATCACTTCTTCTTCTTTCTTACCTTTCATTTCCTATCTTAGCGGTTTTATTCTTTATCAATACAAATAGGCTGAAATAACGATATATAAGCATTTGCTTTTTTCGGTAAATGGTTGATTGATTTTTGAATCATCAATTATTCACTAACACCTTTTACTAAATTTGTATTGGTTTTTAAATACCTATAATGATTAGCCGTTTTTTTGAATTACCTCAACACCAAACCACTATCCGCCAAGAAGTCATTGGTGGTTTAACCACTTTTTTAACGATGGCTTATATTATCATCGTTAATCCAAGTGTACTCTCCGAAACAGGAATGGATCAATCCGCCTTAGTTGTTATTACTTGTCTGGTTGCTGGATTATCTACGATTTTAATGGGCTTAGTCCCAAAAGTTCCCATTGCTATGGCTCCAGGGATGGGCTTAAATGCCTTTTTTGCGTACTCTATTGTTTTAGGAGATGGTATTTCTTGGCAAATAGCGCTGGGTATGGTTTTTTGGGCAGGTGTTCTGTTTTTAATCATGTCTGTTTTTGGGGCTAGAGAGAAGATTGTTGCGGCTATTCCTACTACTTTAGTAACGGCTATTTCCGTAGGTATAGGGTTATTTATTCTTTTTATTGGTGTAAAAAACATGGGATTGATTGTAGACCATCCTGCAAAATTAGTCACCTTGGGTGTTTTTACACCTGAAGTTTTAATCGGGCTATTTGGCTTATTTCTAACCATTGCCTTATTTTTAAGAGGTATCAATGCTGCTATCCTAATTGGTATTGTTGTAGCGACGCTCTTAGGTTTTGCTTTCGGATTGGTCAATTTACCTGCTGCTGGCATGGCATTTAATTTAGACATTAGCCCTGTTGCTTTTCAATTGGACATTATGGGGGCTTTAGAAATTGGGTTTATAGGTACTATTTTCGCCCTTTTCTATACGGACTTATTTGATACGATAGGCACTTTAATGGCTTGTTCTAAAGAAGCAGGATTGGTGCAAAAGGATGGTACAATCAAAAAATTTAAGAAAATGTTAGGCGTAGATGCAATTGCTACTTTAATGAGTGGCGTGCTAGGTACTTCGCCTACAACGAGTTATATTGAATCAGGAACAGGAATTGCGGCTGGAGGTCGTAGCGGTTTGACAGCAGTTGTTACAGGTTTATTATTTCTATTAGCTATCTTTTTTACTCCTTTAATTGCGATTGTGCCTGCTTATGCGACTGCTCCTGCCTTAATTATGGTGGGTTTTATGATGGTTCGACAAACCGCACAGATTCCTTGGTCGGATTATGAAGAAGCGATTCCAGCTATTTTAACTTTTATGTTAATGCCTTTGAGTTTTTCCATCGCTACAGGTTTGGCTTGTGGCTTTTTGTCTTGGACAATTATTAAAATGATGATGGGAAAATTTAGCGAAATTAATTGGGTGATGTATATTATTGCGGCACTTTCTTTGGTTAGTTTGGTGGTTTAAACAGTTACCAGTTGCCTGTTTAAAACGAAATAGGCAACTGGTAACTGGCAACCGATTAAACATTCTGTCGAGGAATAAAAACAAAATTGGCACCAATTTCACTAATTATAAAAAAACAAAACTGCTCTTGTGGATCTTTAAAAATTTCCCTAAAATCATTTATTTTTTCGGGTTGAATAATTTGTTTAGCGGCAAACTCTTCTAAAATAGATAGATTAATAGCCCATTGACTTTGTACTTTCGTTGGGTCAATGACTGAAACCCCTAACTCTAATTCCCCTTGATGCACAACAAAAATAGGGTAGTTAGATATGTCTTGATCTAACACGGAATCCGCAGCTTTTGATAAGATGGGGATATATTGTCTAATCTCTCTTTCTATTTCCTTTAAAATAATTGCTTCTTTCATAGTAATTTTTGAAGCGCAAAAATAATCTATTTTTTAGAAAGTTTGGCTTACTACTGGACATTGGATACTTGTTGCTAGATTCTTGATGAGCAGAAATAATGACCCAATATCGGAACAGCCTAAAAATCAACTATTTAGATAGCTATGAATTTGGTATTTGATTTATCTAATATCAAAAATCCAGTATCTAGAATCAAAATGTCCAGTAGTAAGAAAGTTTGCTAAGTTCTTAATACTGTAGCAAAACTGGATGATTGAGAACTTACAAAATTTGGCTTTTAATTGAACAAATTATCCAAATTAGTCGCAATCCCAATCCGAACCCCAAAATCTAAATATTTAGCATCCTGAAAAGAACTAATGAATTCTAACCGAAATATCCTAGCAATATTATCAATACCATAACCCACCTCAAAATAGTTTTCGGAAAAGTCTGTATTCAAATAATTGACAAAGATGTTTTCTTTGATGCCTAACATTTGTACTTCAAAAATTTGAGAGACTAGGAATTTTCTAAATTGGTAATGGACATGCGCATTTAAATAGGCATCATTGGTGCTATAAGTATAATAATCTAATAAGCGAAAACTCCCCACAGGGTCAGTCGTGGAGAAAATAGTTTGATTGCCTAAAAAGTGTTTATAATCTGGAAATTGCATATTTTCTTGATTGAAAAATGTACCTGCATTTACCTTTATATCCATTTTTCCTCTATAACCTACTTTAAATTCATGTTGGAAACCTAATTCCAAATGTGTGAAATTATCATTAATAGTGGGGCTGTCACTATAAAGATTGTGTCGAGCATCCAAGGAAAGGGTAGGGGAAGAATTATTGATGGTATATTTTTTACCGTTTCGGATACGATATTTTTGCCAAGGTCTTCCTTTAATACCAAAAGAACTGATGAATGCTTGATGTGGTACAAAATCGGCACTTGTTTCTAGGTTAGTTGGTATGTTTGAAGTATAAGACCGACTATCTTTATCAAAATATACATGACTAGAATTATTTTGTAGCGTATTTCGTTCTGACCACTCTGCTGTTGCTTCGACTTTCCATTTTTGATTAATTTGTTGTTCATAAGCTAGTTTGACAAACTGCTTTTCATATAGTTTCATAAAATTATTTTCTGAAACCAAACTAGTCAAGGTATTTACTAATAGATGAATAGGATTATCTGGATTGTATTGGAAAACGTATTTTCCACCACTTAATCGAAATTGCCCTTTGCCTTTATAACCGTTATTGGTTACTGAAGTGCCGTCTGAACCTACCGCTAAAGTAGTAGCTGTTGCCGATTTTCTGTTGAATTCAAACCCCGTATCAAAACGATAATTTAGTTTTTTTCTAGAAAAGCCATACCGAGCAGTTCCTTCTAAAAACCAACGCGTATCATTTTTATAATCTTGCCGATACCTTAATCCATATTCAAAATTATAGCCTTCTATGGTGTTAAATTGGACCGTATTGAGTGCTGGTTTAATGAAGAATCGCTTTTCTTTAGTTTTGCCATACGACCCACCAAATAATAAATCACCAACGCCAAACCCTTCTTTTTTCTTCTTTTTTCTTACACCCAAAGAATCTTTTCTGGCTTCTTCCTTATCTGCAACAACCATACTATCTACTACTTTATAGCCTTTGACTTCAAGTTTTGTCAATGGAATTGGGCGAATGTTTTCCCAATACAAAGAATCCCTTTTGGTTGCCATAGAATCTACTTTGAAATTATAAGTAGACGTTACTTCTGGTTCTGCTTGTTCCTGTCTTTCTTCTTTTTCATATTCTTTGAGCATTTTCTTTAGCTCTTTTCTAGTCACTTCTTTTCCTACTGATAAGCGTCCTTCAATATCTTCTACTTTAGCATTTCGACTTTCTTCTATTTGTTTTGCTAATTCTTTTTCTACTGCTTCATCAATCACTTCTACTTCATATTCTAAGTCTGGATTAATAGTGATTTTGTAATCGGAAATAGAAGCTAAATAATTGGCTTCAAATTTAAACCCAAAGTATTTTCCAGTCACTTTATATTGTAAACTGATGGGCATCCATACTTTTTCTTCAATCGGGGCATACACTTGTTTGGCTGTAATGGCAATGCCAGATTTATAGGTTTTTAAATCTAAACTATGAATTGCCCAAGTGTCATCTACTAAATTGAGCGTGCCTGTAAAAACATTATCCCCTTTACTTCTTGGAATGACCCTAATTTTATCAATTTCTTTGCCTTGATCCATAAAAAAACCTTCGTAGACAAATTTATAATAGGCAAATGCTTTCGGTGAAAGCGGAGAAATGACTCCACCAATATCTGATTCATAAAAACTAGCATTGATAAAACCATTCGGGTCTACATTTTCATTATCCGTATTCCCTGTCGTATAGATGGAAATTACTTTTTCTTCGTAAGTATTTGGTCGAGTATAAGTTACTTCATTAACGGACTCACTTGTAAAAGCAAAGGTAGAGTCAACCCCTTCTTTAGCAATCATTTTTCGTAAAAAGAAAGGCGAGTCAATTAATCGCCCTGAACCTTTGATATAAACTTGTGTGGTATACGCATCTAATTGATTGGTATGAAATTTTGCTTTAGCAATCGCCTTTCGCATGATGGTATAAGCAGGGTCTCTACCGCCAGAAGTCACTTCTACTTGAGCTAATTCATAAGTTTGCGCTTTTAGAATAATATTGGTAGTGACAAATGCATTAGACACATTAATTCTTTTCACGACCGTTTCATAACCAATTGTTTGAAAAGTTATATTATAAACTCCAGCGGATAGTCGATAAACATAATTGCCTTCCGCATTAGAGGTTGTACCAGTCCCTAATTCTTTTACATAAATAGTGGCATAAGGAATAGGAACTCCATTCGTATCGGTGATGATTCCTTTAATTCCACCAGCATAAAGGGCCATACTTGAAATAATAAAAAGGGTAATAAAAGTAAGGTGTCGGGTTAAAATCATAAACGTTTGGTTAAAATAGTTATTTAGGTGTTAGTAAAGCGAAAAAAGAAAGGGTTTATTGTAATTTGGAAATTATGTTAAGCATTACTTCTTCCCCTCTTTTAACGAATGAAGCACTTCAAAAAATGAGAAAACCGACTAAATTAGCCTTTTTTTCGACAGATATAAGTATTTCATTGTTTATTAGACAAGTAGCATTTTATTTACCCTTAGTTGAAAACAGTTAAATCAATTAAAAAAAGAGGACTGAGAAATAACAAATAATTAGAATAAGTCGTAAGAGTAAGACAAGACTCCTAACTCTTTTTTAACTTTGGGGTCTATTTTAAGAAAAGATAAACAAGCAAAAATCAATTGAAATAATATGGAAGATTTAAAAGCACAAATCAATATAGCAAAATTACCTGAGCATATAGCGGTTATTATGGACGGTAACGGGCGTTGGGCAAAAGGTAGAATGCAACCTAGAGTTTTCGGGCATAAAAACGGGGTAAAAGCAGTTCGAGAAATAACAGAAGCTGCTGCTGAATTAGGAGTGAAATACTTGACCCTTTACGCTTTTTCTACTGAAAATTGGAATCGGCCTTCTTTTGAAGTCAATACCTTGATGCGTTTATTAGTAGATACGATTGGGAGAGAAGTAAAAACGTTGAATAAGAATAATATTCGCCTGAATGCTATCGGAGATTTGTCCAAATTGCCTACTAAAACCAGAAAAGCACTTTTGGACGGGGTGGAGAGAACTAAACATAATACTAGAATGGATTTAGTCTTAGCGTTAAATTATAGCGGTCGTTGGGATATTTTAAATGCCACGAAGACTATTGCGGAAAAAGTAGCACGCCAAGAAATGAAAACGGAAGACATTACCGAAGCAACTTATAAAGCAGCCTTAAGTACTGCGACATTTCCCGACCCCGATTTAATGATTCGCACAAGCGGTGAAACTCGCCTTAGTAACTTCCTTCTTTGGGAACTCTCCTACGCTGAATTTCAATTTATTCCCACCCTTTGGCCAGATTTTACCAAAAATCATTTTTATGAATGTATTTTGAATTACCAAAATAAAGAACGTCGTTTTGGGATGATTAGTGAACAGCTGGTTTAGAATGGTAAATCTATGCTTGATAAAGATGAAATAATTATTAGACTTGTTACCCTTTAATAAATACTCCATTAAAAACGTCTTTTTCCGCTATTTTAACCTAAAAAATGAGTCCGTAACTGGGCTATGCACTAATTTTTTAAGCCAAACTATCGAAAAAATACGAATTTTACTGTAGCACTTCTCAAAGGGTAACAAGTCTATTAATAAAATTGCTCAAAACATAGTTTCAATTGAAAACGGAATTTTTTGGTTTGATACTTTAATTGATACGGAAAAAAAGTATTTTATTATTAATCAGATTTTTTATAGAACAATCCCGTCCAACTGGTGAGGTAATTGACGCAGCTATTCGGAAAATTCCATTAAAACCGACTATGACGCCTGTCGTCATTCTGAAAAATAATTCTTTTAAAGTTGCCTTGTCTAAAATTTTAGCATTACCTAAAACTGAATATAAGAAAGCTTTTATTTCTCTTATAACTATTTTTAAAGCAGGAGATAGCTACAGACGAAATACTTCTTGTAAAGATGGATGTACCCATGAATGGCATAATTTGATTTAACCCACGAAAAAATCTAAAATTCAGTAGCTATTCCTATAATGCTAAATGCTGTTTCCTTTGAAAATTTTAAATTGAAAATTCAAAATTCAAAATTCAAAACCTAGTGAAACGTATCCTCCCTACCATTTGATGTTAAATAGTGTTAAGAATGTAGTTAATTAATCACGAATCGTTAAAACTGTTCGTTCAATTACTAAAATTTACGACCTTTGTCTCCTCAAATGAGCAATGTGCGGTTTTATGAAATTTAAGGACTAATTTTTATCTATTAATTATTCCTTACTTTTGAGGCTTGCATTGATTATTGGATGGAGAAAACAGGCTAGATCTTCTATTTTCTTCCTAAAATATTTTAACTTACTAGTGCTTGAATGTTCATGAAAAGATTATCTTTTTTACTACTTTTTATACTTTCCTTTTTAGCTATTAATCCAGTTTTTGGACAAGTGGTGGATAGTATTCCTAACATAGATTACAGTAACCCAGCGGATTATGAAATAGGCGGCGTTGAGGTAAGAGGTAATAATTATAGTGATGCGACAGCTTTGAAGTCTATTGCAGGCTTGAAAATTGGCAATAAATTGCGGATTCCTGGCCCTGGTATTGCAGCAGGTATAAAAGCACTTTGGAAATTAAAATTATTTACCGACGTAAAGATATATGCGACGAAAGCTATCGGTGAAATCATCTTTTTGGAAATTGAGGTTATAGAGCGACCTAGATTAACAACTTATGCTTATAAAGGGGCTAAAAAATCTAGACATAGTGATTTAAATGATGCCGTTAATCAATTTTTAACAAAGGGAGGCATTATAACAGAATCTACTAAAAAGAATGCTGAAGAAGCGGTTAAAGATTATTATAAAGGAAAAGGATATTTTGATGTGGAAGTCTCTGCGGTAGAAAAAGTAGACACGGCTAGAATTAATTCTGTTCAATTAGAATTTTTGATTGACAAAAAGGATAAAATTAAAATTAAAAATATTGCCATTATTGGTAATAAAAATGTGAAGACCAAAAAATTAATCAAGCAGTTTGAAGAAACGAAACAGAAGAATAAGATTTTTGCTAGTTCTAAATTAGTGAAGGAAGATTATGAGGCGGACAAACAATTGATGATTGATTATTATAATACTTTGGGTTTTAGAGATGCACGCGTTCTTAAGGATAGTGTTTGGCGGAATAAAGATGGCGAATTGATGTTGGAACTAACAATCATTGAAGGAAATCGCTATTTTTTCCGAAACATGACTTGGAAAGGAAACTCGATTTATGATGATGCAACCTTGGCTAAAGTATTAGGCATTCTTAAAGGAGATGTTTATGACGAGGAATTATTACAAACTAGACTACAATTTGACCAAGGTGGGCGAGATGTGAGTACGCTATATATGGATAATGGTTATTTATTTTTTAATATTGAACCAGTAGAAGTAGCGGTAGTTGGCGATTCTATTGATTTAGAATTTAGAATATTTGAAGGCCCACAAGCCACTATTGATAGAGTAACTATAACAGGAAATGATAGAACACACGAACATGTTATTCGGCGAGAGTTAAGAACTAGACCTGGACAAAAATTCAGCCGTTCTGATATTATTCGGTCTCAACGGTCTATCATCAACTTAGGTTATTTTAATCCAGAAGCTTTAGGAATTAATACACCTGTTAATCCACAAAGAGGAACGGTTGATATTGAATATACCGTAGAAGAAAAACCTTCGGATCAATTAGAATTATCTGCAGGTTGGGGTGGTTTCCAAGCGAGAGTGATTGGTACACTAGGGGTGACCTTTAATAATTTCTCTTTAAGAAACATTTTTAACAGAAGTGCTTGGCATCCATTACCACAAGGTGATGGACAGCGTTTGTCTCTTAGAGCGCAAACGAACGGTAACTTTTATCAATCTTACAATGCTTCCTTTACAGAACCTTGGTTAGGTGGTAAAAAACCAAACGCTTTGACGGTAGCAGGCTCGTTTACTTTATTGTCTAATGGTATCAATAAAGAAAGTCCTAGCTATAATCAATTGTCTATCTTAAGAGGGGCAGTTAGTTTAGGAACAAGATTGAAATGGCCTGATGATAACTTTGTTTCTAGTACAACGGTTAGTTTATCTACTATTGAATTAGTAAACCGACCAACAATTCAATTGCCAGAAGGTGGTTTCTTAGACAATGGTGCTTTCCAAAACTTGTCTATCAACCAAACAATTGCTAGAACCTCGATTGATTCTCCTTTATTCCCAACTACTGGTTCTAAAATTTCTTTGAGTGCTCAATTTACGCCACCTTATTCTTTGTTGAATAAAAAAGATTATTCGACGATTAGTGCGGAAGAGCGTTTCAAATGGTTAGAATATCATAAATGGAAAATTGATGCGGAATGGTATAGTACGATTGTTGGTAAGTTGGTCCTAAAAGTAGCAGGAAAGATTGGTATCTTAGGCAGCTATAATGATGAAGTTGGCACTTCTCCTTTCGAGCGATTTGAATTAGGTGGTGATGGTTTATCTAACCAAAGTTTTGCTTTCACTGGTAATGAAATCATTTCTTTAAGAGGATACGAAGTGGGTGAAGTTAATGGTACTGGAAATGATAATACGGCTGGTACACCAGTTTATAATAAATTTACAATGGAACTTCGATATCCATTATCTACGAATCCAAACTCCACGATTTACGCTTTATTATTTGCACAAGGTGGTAATGCTTACGAAAATGTAAGAGATTTTAATCCTTTTGATTTGAAGCGTTCTGTCGGTGGTGGTATCCGAGTTTTCTTACCAATGTTCGGTACTTTAGGATTTGATTATGGATTTGGTTTTGATAACCCTGTTGCTAGGACGGATGGATTCTGGAAATCTGGTAACTTTAATATTATTCTTGGTTTTGAACCAGAGTAACAGTAGGCAGTATTACAGTAAGCAGTTTGCAGTAGCTTAGGCATCTTGCCTGAGTAGCAGTAAGCAGTAGACAGAAAAACGGGATAGTTGTATCATTGTAGCTATCCCGTTTTTCGTTAGCCTTCATTTAATAAAACTCATCCGAGATAAATTCGTATCATATATTGCTAATAGTCAACCAAATTTGATTTGACGGGTAAAAAGTAACCGCCAAATCATTTGGCTGGTTTTAATTTTAGCTTGAACCAACCAATTAAAATTGGGGGTTACTAGCGACATATTTATCTAATATTTCAATCTTGACTAGCTACTAGAAAAAGAAATCTCCGAGTTAAACAACAGAAACCCCATTCTCATCTGTAGTCAAAATATCCGACATATAATCTAAGAAAGGGCGCATATTAGCAAAGGACTGATTCATTTTATCCAGAAAATCATCCGCTAAGACTTCTTCATTCGTAAAATTTCGAATCAATAAATATTGCTTGTATCGTAATAAATCAATATCAGGATGATCTTTAGGATAACCTCTTGGCGCTGTTTTTAATTGTTGTCCTGTCAATTTCCCAAAAGTATCCACAAATATTGGCTGAGCAATGATATCTCGCAATTCCTGTGAGTCTGCAGCTAGTTCCACTCGAATTCGTTTCAAATCTTCTTTATTTGGCCCCCAAAATCCACCTGCAATAAAAGAGTTACCAGGTTCTAAATGAAAATAATAACCACCTCTTCGCAATTTGGTCGCTCTAGTAAAACTTCCGCCACGATTCGTTTTATAAGGCAATTTATTTTTAGAAAAACGCACATCTCGATAAATGCGATATAATTTGACATTTTCGATTACATCATGTCCATTCATCTTTTCTTCTAATGCTTGTCCAAAGGCTTTGACGCCTTTATCTAATTCCTGAAACCGAGGCTTATGCTCAGCGAACCAAGCTCGGTTATTATTGGCGGCTAATTCATTTAGAAATTGGAATAATTCGGGTTGGATGGTAGTTTGCTGCATATTCGATTATTTTTTGCTCGTTATTCAAATAAAAACCATCGCCAATTTTATCTCCGCATAAGTCACTTCCTGATTCATTGCATCAAAAAGCGCTTTTAAACTAACCGAGCCATCTTCTCGGACTTTTTCAGGGTCTTTCCCTGCCAAGATTTGTTTATGGGAAATCTGAACTCGGCGTAATAAAGCTTGTTCGGGTTTATACATTGAAATATCTACTTCTGGATAAATGGTTTTTATTTTTTCAAAATGTCCCATAATGGTACCTTCGGATAATCCTCTTTCATCTGCAATCTCTTCAATAGTGAGTCCTTTTAAAATGTACTCTTTGGTAATCGTAAAAGTAGACTGTTTAGGTAATTTCTTTTCTTTCTTTTTATTTTTAAAGCGTTTGATGTCTTTGGGATTAGTTAAACCACCACAATATTCGATAAAGGAAAGCGCCTTTTTTTCTAAATCTAATTGCTGGAAACGACTTTCTTCTTCTGCCGATAATTCTTGAAAACGCTTGTCTGCTCTGAAAGCTAGATTATCAACGGCTAAAGCTGTTTGATTGAAACCGACTAATTTGAGCCCTTTCAAACTTTTTAATCGAGATAAAGCGACATAGCCTTGCCCTTTCTCAAAACTTTTACTTAAATCAATCTCTGCGGCCTCTAAAGTCATCCCTTGGCTTTTATGTATGGTAATTGCCCAAGCTAACCGAAGCGGTAATTGAGAGAAAGAAGCGAGTGCATTCCCTTTATCATCCTCTATTGCCCATTCATCTTGTACGACCGTCATTTGACTGCCATCTGTTAATTTGACAATGGGGAGTTTTTCCTTAGAGTAATCAATGACTTCACCCAAGGTACCATTGATGTAACCAGCTTCGTAATTGTTTTTAACAAACATCACCTTCGCTCCTTTTTTCAATTCTAACTGAGCTTCTGCACGAACGGACTTTTTTAGTACTTCCAATAATTTTGCATTCCCCTTTGTCCTTGCGGCATATAGTTTACTAATGCCAGTTAAGTCACGCAATCTAGTAATATTAAGCATCGTGACATCTCGGTTGTGACTATATAATTTTGGCGGTTCTTCGATAGTGGTTAAAATAGTCTTACTAGCAGCTTGTAATAGAGCAATAGATGTATCCGAAACTTGCCCACTGCGAATTTCATTTAGAATAGTATTTAATTCATTATCTTCTTGTCGATGTTGTTCTGTCAAATAGCAGATGGCGAGTTGGGCTTCAACCCAAGCTTTTGCCATAAAAGCAAATTTATCTCTTGGTGTTTCAGAATGGTTCCCCACAGGTGGTAATTGAAAAAAATCACCCGAAAAAATGACTTGTACGCCGCCAAATGGAAGCGTGGAGTCCTTAAAAAATTTCAATACGGTATTGACTAACTCCACTTGTTTTTTATGTAGCATGGAAATTTCATCAATAATTAAAACCTTGGCATTTTCTAATTTATCTTTTAAATATTTTTTGGCTTTCATATTCTGCAAATCACTACTCGTCAAAGCGTCTTTGATGCCGATTCCTGCCCAAGCGTGAATGGTCATGCCATTCATGTGGGTAGCGGCAATACCCGTAGAAGCAGTTACTGCAACAGGAACATTTCTTTCTCGTAAATACTGAATATATTGATTAATAACGTAGGTCTTTCCTGCCCCAGCAGAACCAGTGAGAAAAACATTTTTACCTGATTTTAATATAGTGAGTGCAGTTGCCTGTTTCATTATTGGTCTGTTTAGAATGAGTAAATTAATAAATTGGGACTTATTACACCGTTCAATAAGTTTCTTGAAATTTTAAATTGTTGCTGGTTGCTAGTTGCTGGTTTCTTTTTAGGCAGAACTAGCAACCAGTAACTAGCAACGGGATGTTTTAAAACACCCACTTATTTATTGAACGATGTACTTATGCTGCTGAAAATATTCAATGACGCTATCAAATTCCCTAAAAGAAGCCACTAAATTACTGTATTTAAAACAATTTTTGCAAAAAAAAGAACTTGAACATTTTTTGTTTTTGAAATTAAAAATTGTTTAAGTCATAAAGAACAAAGAAATAGAGGGATAATGCTTTGATGCTAAGCAAATAATGTACTTGGATAGGCATAAATATTTAATAAAAGAATGTTAAAATAAAATCTTAGTGTATGAAATACACTAAGTGTCATTAAAAACACCTATATTTGTGAAAAATATTATTTCCACCAACTTTTAACCTAACCTGCTTATGATTGCCCTAATTCTTGGCGGAGGTGCTGGCACCCGACTTTACCCATTGACTGAAAATCGTTCTAAACCTGCTGTTCCACTAGCAGGAAAATATCGGTTAATCGATATTCCTATTTCTAACTGCTTGAATTCTGGTGTGCGTAGAATGTACGTATTGACGCAATTTAATTCAGCTTCCCTCAACAAGCATATTAAGAATACTTATGGTTTTGACCATTTTAATAATGGTTTTGTAGATGTATTGGCAGCGGAACAAACTCGTTCTAATATGAACTGGTTTCAAGGAACAGCGGATGCAGTGAGACAGAGTATGAAGCATTTGGTTAACCATAAATATGAGCATGTTTTAATTTTATCTGGTGACCAATTATACCAGATGGATTATCAAGCTTTATTAGCAGAACACATAGAGAAAGGAGCGGATGTTTCCATTGCGACTATTCCTGTAAATGCGAAAGATGCATCAGGATTTGGTATTATGAAAGTGGATGAAAAAGGAACAATTAACACCTTTGTAGAGAAGCCAAGTGCCGATATATTACCTAAATGGACCTCTCCTGTTGCCAAAGAATATGCGAAGCAAGATAAACATTATTTGGCTTCTATGGGCATCTATCTTTTTAATAAGGAGGTCTTACTAAAAATGTTTGCGGATTATCCTGAGGCTAATGATTTTGGAAAGGAAATTATTCCAAATGCCATCAATTCTAGTTATAAAGTAGCGTCTTATGCTTTCGGTGGTTATTGGACTGATATTGGAACAATTGCTTCTTTTATGGAGGCTAATTTAGAGTTAACGGAAAATATTCCTGCATTTAACTTATTCAGTAACACGGATAAAGTTTATACCAGAGCGAGAATTTTACCTCCTTCCAAAATGAGAAAAACATTATTTGATAATGTGATTTTTACAGGAGGTTGTATCATTCACGAAGCGACTATCGAACAGTCTGTGATTGGGATTAGAAGTAGGGTAGAAGAAGGAACCGTCATTAAACGCTCTATTTTAATGGGGATTGATTATTATCAAACTTTAGAGGAAATCGCAGCGTTAAAAGCAGATGGAAACCAACCTCATTTAGGGATTGGTAAAAACTGTCATATTGAGGATACTATCGTTGACAAAAATTGTTCAATCGGTAATAATGTAACCATTAGAGGTGGGGCTAATTTAGAAGATACAGAAACGCCTGTTTATTGTATTCGAGATGGTATTATTATTCTTAAGAAAGGCGCTATAGTAAAGGATAATACAGTGATTGGAAATGCGTTGACATAGCCTTATTCCTGATGGAACAATTATTTTTGAGCATCAAGAAGTCGCTATGCCAGCTTTATTAGAAATGGCATAAAATTACTTTTATTTGCAAAAAATGGAAAAGCCTTTACGTATTTCGTAAGGGCTTTTTCTATGAAAAAATAAGTTAACAAGACTAAAAATCCGTTTTTATTAATTTTTTTTGGATAAAATTAGCAAAAAATGTAATGTTTAAATTTAATTTTATTCACAATTTGTATGATTTTATTATTGTTAATTATCTGAAAATCAAATTTTTATATTTTAATATTCATTTTATTGAATTGTTTTTTTACTCACAATAACCCATTTTTGTTTTTTGAATAACCTTAATTCGTTTGCATATTTGTAATGTGATAATTATTTATCGCAAAAGCTAATAAAAGATTAGCTTAATAATTTTAGGATATGTTCATGGGATTTGAAGTTGACAAGGCACTCTTTAGTGGGATTTAGAATGCCTTGTTAACATTCATACTTTTTGATTAAGTGATTTTCCTAAATAGCTAAAAAGATAAGATTTTAATCGAAATATATAGAGCAGACAAAAGCGTCACTCTCCAATTGATAAAAACTAGCAAAAGCGGAAAGAAAGAGAGAGATATTCTAATTAAATATAATAATTGAATATTCGATAGCGTTTTTATCAAGCAGGCATTATTTGCCGCACACAAATTGAAATGTTCATGGGATTATAATTTGTTGTAATCGGCAAGCCACTTAGTTGGCTTGCTCTTTTTCTCCAAATTCATTCCCTTTGATATAAAGAATTATTTTGGATATGTTCATGGGATTATAATTTGTTAAAGCGTTAGTCATTTTTAAAAATGACTAACGCTTTTTTTTGGCCTAAAGCCAATTACTAACGAAATAATGGTTGGTTATTCGTTGGTAAAATTTGTCATCACTAAAATTAGAGGCCTTGGTGCTATACGCCCACAAAGTTATGGAAAGGGAAATTATATCAAAAAAATAAAAATATAATTTGGGGGCTAATTGCGGAAATGTATGAAAATTGTCATTTTAACGAATTGCCCTCGGAGAAAAATTAAGTTCTTTACGTAACTTAAATATCCGACTTTTCGGAGTGGACTCAAATCTTGAAAATTTAGTAAATCGTTAAACTACTTCCGCTACCACAAAAGTACTGCCACCTACAAAAATTAAATCTTCTTTATTTGCCCTTCGTCTCGCTGCTTTTAAGCCATTTTTTACAGAGCTATATTTCCGACCTTTTAAATTAAATACGGCTGCTTTTTCTTTTAATATATTTGCTGCTAAACCTCTAGGAATATTCGCTTTGACAAAATAATAGCGTGCATTTGTCGGCAACATTTTTAATATTTTGGCGATGTCTTTGTCGTTGACCATGCCCAGCACAATATGTAATTGTTGGTAAGGCATTTTTTCTAATTGTTGTAATATTTGCTGAATGCCCGCTTGATTGTGTCCACTATCGCAAATAATCGTAGGGTTATCCCCCAATTTTTGCCAACGTCCTAAAAAATAAGTTAAAGACTTTAGATTTTTTAGTCCTTCTTGGATAGCGGATGGCGTAATGGTTGGTAATAGTGAATTTTTATTGAGGGTAGTAATGGCTTGTAAGGCGGTCGTTATATTCTTTTGCTGATAGCCACCCATTAAATTAACGGCAAGGTGATTGAAATTATGGCTTCTACCTTTGACATAATAAATGGTATGATGTGCTTGTATTTCTTTTTCAATGAGAGAAATATTTTTATCCGCAAAGACGATTGATGCCTTATTTTTTTGGGCAGATGCCTCAAAAATAGCTGTTGTTTCCTTTTGCGTTTCCCCAATCACTACAGGAATATTGGGTTTAATGATTCCTGCTTTTTCACTAGCAATTTTAGGTAAGGTATCTCCTAAAAATTGCTGATGGTCATAACTAATATTGGTGATGACAGATAATAAAGGCGTGATAATATTGGTCGAATCTAATCGCCCACCTAAACCTGTTTCTATGATGGCAACATCTACCTTTTCTTTAGCAAAATAATCAAAGGCTAGCGCAACGGTAATTTCAAAAAAAGAAGGTCGGATTTTTTCAAAAGTAGGACTATGTTTTTTTACAAAATCAACAACATGCCTTTTGTTGATTAATTGCCCATTAATCTTAATCCGTTCCCTAAAATCTTTATAATGCGGGGAAGTATAATACCCTACTTTTAAACCACTAGCTTGTAGCATTGCACCAATTAAATGGGTAGTAGATCCTTTTCCATTCGTGCCAGCAATATGAATACTTGGAAACTCTTTGTAAGCATGCCCAACATGGTCACAAAGGGTAATGATGTTCGTCAAGTCCTTTTTGAATGCCGCCCCACCTATTTTTTGGAACATAGGGAGTTGGGTGTATAGATAGTTTAAGGTTGCCTTGTATTGTTGATGGATGCTTTGCTTCATCTAGCAAAGTAACGAGGAAAATTTTAAATGGAAAAGATACCTTTAAATTTTACATTTTCAATTTAAACCTACTGCAACCCATTCCAATAACTAGCAGGTACATTCGCCCCAGATTCTTGTGCCAACCGCAAATCTGCCGCCGCCTGTGTTTTATTCCCTATATTTTTATAAGCCAACCCTCGTTGCATCAGAAATACGCCTCTTTGACGGTCGATGGATAAAGCTTGATTATAATCTTCAATTGCAGCTTGATGTTGTCCTAATCGACTTTTGCCTAAGCCTCTTTCATACCAAACTTCTGCATCATAAGGATTCATAGACAAATAGGCGGTATGGTCTTGAATGGCAAGTTCATAATTGCCACTTTGCATATATAATAAAGAGCGATTGGCATAACCACCTGGTTTATCAGGTTCTAATTCGATTGCTTTATTTAAATCGACTAAAGCTGCTTGGTTTTTGCCTAAATAGCCAAGTGCTGCGCCTCGATTGGCATATAATTCCCCTAATTCTGGTGCATATTCGATGCCTTGGGTGTAATCGGCAATGGCTTGTTGTACTAAATTTCTATCATTTTTAGGCCCACCTAAATCAAAGTAAGTTTTACCTCGACTATTATAAGTACTGCCTTTGTCTGGATTGATCTCAATGGCTTTGGTATAATCGGCTAAAGCTTGATTGATATTCCCTTGGTCTCGATAAAATTGTGCTCGATTGCTATAAGGCGTATCAATTTTGTTGTAATATTTTAAAACATGTGTCCAAAGCGTGCCTCCGTTTTTCCAGATTTTATTTTGTTGCCAAGTCATCACGCCGAAGACAAATAAATAAGCAGCTAATCCAATGTTCAGTCCTTTACTAAATGTCCGTTTTTGTTGACTGATTTGCTGATAATAATAACCAACTAAAAAGAATAAACCAAAATAAGGCACATAAGTAAAACGGTCTGCAATAAATCCTTGTCCTGCACCAACGACCTGCAACATGAATACGACATTAAAAGTGAAAAAAGCGACGCCAAATAGTAGGGCTGTTTGTCCTTTTTTAAAAGCGTAGTATAATCCACCAATGATGGGGAATAATAAAGCCGTACCTGCATAAAATTCCCAACCAATTGCAGAAGGGTAGGGGTAAAGCGGGGACATTTCATAAGGGAAAATAAACTTAGCTAGATAGACGATATAAGAATAGCCACCAACCATTATTCTTTCCAAAAAATTGTATTCAGTTACTTGATCTAATGATCCTTCTTTGGAAAGGAAAAAAATACCCATTAAACCTGTCACTAAGGATAGTAAAAAGAAGATAGCTTTTTCTAGAATTAATTTTAAATTTACGGCTCTTTTTAGAAAATAATCAATGGCTAAAAAAGAGAGTGGTAGTGCAACTGCTTGAATTTTAGATAATAAAGACAAGATAAATAAACCAATCGTTAGCCATAAATATCCCTTTCTCTTTTTATCAAAATGGATATATCGAATATAATTATAAATGGCGGCAAAATAAAAAGCGCCGTACAAAACATCTTTCCGTTCGGTTACCCAAGCGACAGATTCCACTCGCATGGGATGAATGCCAAATAATAAAGCAACGATTCCTGCGGCAATCGGAGATAGTTTTAACTGAATCCCAATTTTATATACAAAAAAAACACAAACTAAATGAAGGAGTAGATTATTGACATGAATAACGGTTGCATTTAAACCAAAAATAGCTTTCTCAATTGCCAAACTTAATATGGATAATGGATTGTAATTTCCAATTACCGTGTCTGTAAAGATACCTTTAATACTCCGCCAATCAAAGACTTGTAAATTAGGATTTTTTAAAATATTGACATCATCATCCCAAGTGACAAAATCATTCATTAAAGAAGGGATAAACACAATGGCAGTTGCAACTAAAGCAATAATTAGAGGTAATAAAGTATTCGATAAGTTATTGCTATTTTTTGTGTGGATAGCTGCCTTTGTAGCATGCTTTTTTTTAAGACTTTTTTTCCTTGCCATTATTTTTGAGATTTGGTTAGAATAGTCCAAAAATCTCACCAAAAAGACGAGTATTTAGGTAGGCAATTGATTAAACCTGATTCTCTTTACCCAAAGAAAAAACTCCTTTAACGATTTTTTATCGCAGTTGCCCATTTTTTAACAGGGAATCAACCTACTTTTCATTACTTTTGAATAGCAGCCTATCAACAGTCATAAGCTTCCTTCAATCACCGACAAATTTTAACAAATGAAAAACCGTTTTTACTTTTCCTTATGTTTCCTTTTCTTTTTTACGTTTTATAATAATCCATTACTAGCTCAAACATTAGATACGACAACAATTTGGCAAATGACCATGATGGATTATAATGAATTCGTAGGCCATATTTTGTCTGAGACGGAGACAACCCTCGAATTTAAAACGGCAACCATTGGTATTATTACTTTGCGAAAAGATCAAATTAAACGGCGAGAAAAGATCATTAGCAATGGTTCTACCAATGGCTTATTATGGGCAGAAAATCGAATGGCTTACCGTTATTTTATACGCAATAGCGCGTACAACTTAAAAAAAGGGGAAGCAGTCTATCAAAATGCTTGGATATTGATTAATAATATTGATGTTGGGGTTACGGATAACTTTTCCATAGGGCTTGGTACCGTGCCTCTATTTTTGTTCGGAGGCGGTACTTCTCCTATTTGGTTGACCCCAAGACTGAGTATTCCAATAGAAGCAGATAAGGTTAATTTAGGGGTAGGTGCTTTGGTTGGTACGACGGTAGGGAATGACTTTGACAATACCTCTTTTGGCTTTGGTTTTGGTAATGTAACTTTGGGAGACAAAAATAAAAATATAACGCTTGGCGTAGGTTATGGATTTGCTGATGGAGAATTTGCCAGTAGACCAACGTTTAATCTTGCTGGAATGATTCGAACGGGTAAAAGAAGTTATTTGATTTCTGAAAATTATATTATTACTACAGGTTTTGAGACGATAGTCGCTTTATCTTTAGGGGGCAGATTTACGGGAAAAAGAATCACTTTAGATTACGGTGGTTATTTCGTTCCTAATTTGGGTACTTTTGCAATTGCACCTTGGTTGAGTGTGAGTATTCCTTTTGGCAATGCTAGAAACTGAATTTAATTTTCAATTTTCAGACCACTTTTGGTAGGAATTTGAGGTTAAAATTAAACATCAATAGAGAATGCCTAAAAAAATAATTGTTTTTTTAATTAATTTATCAGTTGGTATCGCTATTTTCTTTGTCAATTGTCATCAGCCAATAGAGAAAGTAGCACAAAAGGAGGCTGCTGAAAGCAAGTCGTTACCTTCCGATTATTTCTTTCAACAAAGAGCCTATCCTAAAAATAAGATTGATAGAAAAGCGTATCAGAAAGCTTTAGCTTATCGAGAAAGAGTGAGTAAGATAGCGACTAAGCGTAATAATTCATGGGAATTTGCAGGCCCAACCAATATTGGTGGAAGAGTAACGGATATAGAAATGTTTACGGATGATTTGACTACCATTTTTGTAGGTGCTGCATCGGGCGGTATTTTTAAATCTATCAACCAAGGCGAAAATTGGCAACCTATTTTTGATGATGCCGCAAGTTTATCTATTGGAGATATGACGATTGCCACGGATAGAACGATTTATGTAGGAACAGGAGAAGCCAATGCAGGTGGTGGTTCTTTAGCTTATGATGGAGTAGGAGTGTATAAATCAACGGATGAAGGAAATAGCTGGAAATTTAAAGGCTTAACAGGTGTAGGAAGTATTGGAAAAGTAGTCACTAATCCTACTAATTCGGAGGAAGTCTATGTGGCAGCAATGGGCTATTTATTTGAAAATAATGTAGAAAGAGGCGTTTATCGAAGTCAAGATGGCGGCGATAATTGGGAACAAATTCTCTTTGTATCCGATTCAACAGGCGCAATTGATTTAGCAATTGACCCAACCAATTCTGATGTGCTCTATGCAGCGATGTGGGAACGAACTCGGCGACTGAATAAACGACAATATGGTGGGGCAACTTCTGGCATTTATAAATCAACGGATGGTGGGGATACTTGGACGGAATTGAGAAATGGTTTACCAAGCATTGCTGCAAATAAAGGGAGAATTGGACTAGCTATCGCACCGAGTGAACCGAATATTTTAATGGCAATTTATGCCAATCAGCGTGGAGACTTTCAAGGCATATACAAATCTACGAATGCTGGAGAAAATTGGAATAAAGTTGGTACTATTGGAAGTGTTTCCTTTATGTGGTGGTTTGGTAAAATTTTTATTGACCCTATAACTCCTGATATTGTATTTGCACCTGGATTGGATTTATATCAATCGAGAAATGGAGGGACTAGTTTTGATAATGTCTCCGATAATATGCACGTTGACCAACACGCCTTATTTGTTCATCCAATGAATACCAATTTTGTAGTGGCTGGAAATGATGGTGGCGTTTATATTAGTGAAAATGGCGGTTCACAATGGACTAAGAAAAATAATTTACCCATCACGCAATTTTATACTTGTGAAATAGATTTTTCTGAACCAAATCGCCTCTATGGTGGAACACAAGATAATCATACCATTAGAACAACTACGGGCGATTTGGCCGATTGGACGGCACTTTTTGGTGGAGACGGATTTCGAGTTTTAGTAGACCCTCAAGATAATCGTTTTGTTTACGGAGAATGGCAACGAGGTAATTTATTGCGTTCGACAGACGGAGGCCTTTCTTTTCAAAATGCCTTAAATGGAGTGGCGAATAATGATAGAAATAATTGGAATACGCCCGTTGCCATGGATTTTAAGGAGCCTGCTGCTTTATACTACGGCACACAAAGAATTTACAAATCTACAAATAGGGCAGCTCGTTGGATGCCAATTAGCCCAGATTTAAGTAATGGCAACCAATCGGATAATCTTACTTTTGGGACGATTACAACGATTGATGTGTCTACCGTAGACGGCAAAATTATCTACGCAGGAACAGACGATGGCAATGTTTGGAATACTTTAGATGGCGGTTCTACTTGGACGAAAGTATCCGCTAATTTGCCGAATCGTTGGGTAACAGACGTTGCTGCTGACCCAATTGATGCGGCGACTGCTTATGCCGTTTTTTCAGGTTATCGCTTTGGCGAAAATATGGGACATATTTATAAAACAGTAGATAATGGAAATTCGTGGACAAACATAAGCGCAGGTTTACTCGATATTCCTTTAAATGCCATTGTCATCAATCCTGCAAATACCCAGCAGTCGTTTTTGGCGAGTGATATAGGTGTTTTTGAAACGCTCAATGGCGGAATAGATTGGCATTTATTGACTAGTGATATGCCAAATGTGCCTGTTACCGATTTGGATTTTCATGCGCCGACGAATAGGTTGGTGGCTGCTACTTATGGGCGAGGGTTGTATCAATATGAATTGGAAGAAGTGACTACGGCTGTTGATGATTTGCCGATTTTTGATTTGGAGGTACGGATTTTTCCCAACCCCTTCCAATCCCAAACCACAATCAAATACTACCTCCCAAATAAAGGCAAGGTCAAACTTCAACTCAGAGACTTTTTAGGAAGAGAGGTCAAAATATTAGAAAACAGTCAACAAAAAGATAAAGGTTGGCACCAGCTCCAATTAAATGCGGAAAGTATTCCTGCGGGCACTTATTATCTAGTGCTAGCTAATAATGGGCAATTGGAAACACATAAGTTAGTATTGCTTAGATAAAAGTAAATGGAACTTCATGTCACAGCCTATTTTGTTGTGACATGGAGTTTTTGTTTTTAACTAAATTCTGAAAAAGTCAGTTATTGAATAATTTAACAGATTAGTAGGTTTTTTGACGAATAGGAAGATTAATCCTGACGATATTAGCGTAATTTATTAGCAAAGGATATGATTTTTCCCAAATCCTATTTCTCAAATTATCCCTTCTTACCATATATTATCTCTTTAAACAACCGACTCACTTCCTACTTCTTTTTTTTAAAAAAAACCTAAGAAAAATTTGCAATTTAATTTTTGTTTAATACAGAAATAATCGTACCTTTGCATTCGCTTTGGAAAAGGTGGGTTTTCGTAACCTATGAAAGACATTTAAAACAAAGGAAAATACGTACTTCTTTAAGTACCTCTTTTTAAAATAAAACAACCGCATAGCATATGCCTACTATTAACCAGTTAGTCAGAAAAGGAAGAAAAAAGATAGTTGAAGCGAGTAAATCTCGTGCTCTAGACTCTTGTCCTCAAAAAAGAGGGGTATGTACTCGTGTTTATACGACTACACCTAAGAAGCCTAACTCAGCACTTAGAAAAGTAGCAAAAGTAAGATTGACGAATGGTATTGAGGTGATTGCCTACATTCCTGGTGAAGGTCACAACTTACAAGAGCACTCAATTGTATTGATTAGAGGAGGTAGAGTAAAAGATTTACCTGGTGTGCGTTATACGATTGTCAGAGGGGCATTGGATACAGCAGGTGTAGCAGATAGGACTCAAAGTCGCTCTAAATACGGTGCTAAGCGTCCTAAGGCTGCTAAGAAGAAATAGTTTTAGCCTTTTTTAATTGATTTTATTTTTTCTAACTATAGCGGACATCATTTTATGACTGACCGCAAAAATTCCTCAGGGAAATGCGTAAAAGAAAACCTAAATTAAGAGTAATCACTCCAGACCCAAGATATAAAGACGCTTTGGTAACTCAATTTGTCAATAATTTGATGTATTCAGGTAAGAAGAGTACCGCATTTGCTGTATTCTATGGTGCAATGGATATCATAAAAGAAAAGATGGGCACTGATGAGCACGCTGTTTGGAAGAAAGCATTGAATAATATCATGCCACAAGTGGAAGTAAGAAGTAAGCGAATTGGTGGGGCAACTTTCCAGATTCCAGTAGAAATCAGACCTAATAGAAAATTATCTATTGGTATGAAGTGGATGATTAATTTCTCTAGAAAACGTAGTGGAAAAGGAATGGCAGAAAAATTAGCTGCAGAAGTAATGGCAGCTAGTAAAGGAGAAGGTGCTGCTGTAAAGCGTAAAGAAGATACGCACAAAATGGCAGAATCGAATAGAGCATTTGCACACTTTAAAGTATAAGAGAAAATTGTCCTATTGTTCTATTGTTTTATTGTTGTCCTCGCTTATTATATCGACTGTCAACAATGTAGAGCAATATTAACAATAAAACAATTGCTATCCTATAATAAAGATAAACGAGAAGGCTTAGACAAACGTTAATCGACAAACAACAGATTCTTAAATCTAATTTTTTAACTTTTTAATTCCTTTTAGGTCGTTGTCATGGCAAAAGATTTAGCTTATACGAGGAACATTGGTATCGCTGCACACATTGATGCGGGTAAGACTACCACTACAGAGCGAGTACTTTATTATACAGGTGTTAGCCACAAGATTGGTGAAGTACACGATGGTGCTGCTACCATGGATTGGATGGAGCAAGAACAAGAAAGAGGTATTACCATTACTTCTGCTGCTACTAAAACTAGTTGGACTTGGGAAGACCAAGAATATCCAATTAATATTATCGATACGCCTGGTCACGTTGACTTTACAGTTGAAGTGGAGCGGTCTTTAAGAGTTTTAGATGGTATGGTTTTCTTATTCTGTGCAGTTTCTGGTGTTGAGCCACAATCTGAAACAGTTTGGAGACAAGCAGAAAGATATAGCGTTCCTAGAATTGGATTTGTTAACAAAATGGACCGACAAGGTGCTAACTTCTTTGAAGTAGTTAAGCAAGTGAAAGAGATGTTGGGCGGTAATCCTGTTCCACTACAGGTACCAATCGGTTCTGAGGATGAATTCAAGGGAGTCGTTGATTTGATTACGAATCAAGCAATTATCTGGAATGAGGAGGATAGAGGAATGACTTATAAAGAAATTCCAATTCCTGAAGATTTAGTAGAGATTGTTGCAGAACAAAGAGAATTTTTATTAGAAGCAGTAGCAGAATATGATGAGACGTTGATGGAAAAATACTTCGATGATCCTGATTCTTTAACTGCGGAAGATATTCGTGGTGCTTTAAGAGCAGCGGTTATTGATATGAGTTTGATTCCAATGATGTGTGGTACTGCTTTCAAAAATAAAGGAGTTCAAGCGGTATTAGATGCAGTTTGTGCATTTATGCCTTCTCCACTAGATATTGAAGCGGTTGAAGGAACAGACCCTAAGACTGAAGAGACAATTCATAGAAAGCCTGACGATAATGAACCATTTGCAGCATTAGCATTTAAGATTGCAACGGATCCTTTCGTAGGTCGTTTAGCTTTCTTTCGTGTTTATTCTGGACAATTGGATGCAGGTTCTTATGTTATGAATACTCGTTCTGGTAAAAAAGAACGTATTTCTAGAATTTACCAAATGCACTCTAACGATAGAGAAGCATTGGATACTGTATTTGCTGGTGATATTGCAGCAGCAGTAGGATTTAAGGATATTAAAACGGGAGATACTTTATGTGATTTAAAAGATCAAATCATATTAGAAAGCATGACTTTCCCTGATCCAGTAATCGGTATCGCAATTGAGCCTAAGACACAGAAAGATGTAGAGAAGATGGGAATGGCTTTAGCAAAATTGACAGAAGAAGATCCAACTTTTCACGCTAAGTTCGATGAAGAGACGAATCAAACTATTATTAGCGGTATGGGGGAATTACACCTTGAGATTATCGTTGATCGTTTGAAGCGAGAATTCAAAGTAGAAGTAAATGAGGGAGAGCCTCAAGTAAATTATAGGGAAGCTTTAACTAACTCTGTATCACACAGAGAAAAGTTAAAGAAGCAATCAGGTGGTTCTGGTTTGTTTGCGGATATGGAATTCGAATTAGGCCCTGCGACTGAAGAATTCTTAGAATCAGATGACTTTAAGTCAGGAAAAGAGAAATTAGAATTTGATTGGGCTATTGTTGGTGGTTCTATTGATAAAAACTACGTTAAGCCAATCAAAGATGGTTTCCGAGCGATGATGGATAATGGTGTTTTAGCTGGATACAGCATAGATGCTATGAGAGTAAGAGTATTTGACGGTTCTATGCACGCGGTGGATTCAAAGCCAATTGCATTTGAATTATGTGCAAAAGAAGGATTTAAAGCTGCGGCTAACAAATGTAGACCAGTTTTATTGGAACCAATCATGAAATTAGAAGTAACTTCTCCTGAAGAATATACAGGTGGTGTTATTGGTGACTTGAACAGAAGACGTGGATTGATCAAAGGTCAGGACATGAAGAACAATGCGACGATTATCAAAGCAGATGTTCCACTATCTGAAATGTTCGGTTACGTAACGCACTTAAGAACGATTACTTCTGGTAGAGCTTCTTCTTCTATGGAGTTCTCACACTACGCTGCGGCACCAAAAGGAATCGCTAAAGAAGTTATTGATAAAGTTAAAGGTGTTACAGCCTAAGAAATAAAAGTTGGGATAGATTGGCTTTTATTAGCTAATCTATTCCTCAACTATATAATTATTTTTAATTTTTTAAAAATAATTTGCTAAAGCCAAAGGGCTTAATAACAGCATTAAAATATTGGAATAATGTTTTTTCTTAAAATATTCTATTGCGAAATTATTAACAATACAATTTTGTAAAATATATTTAAAAAAACATTAATTCTAACCTAAAAATAGTAAATATTAGGCTTGTAAAAACTACAGAAAAGTAGTACTTTTGCACTCCGAAATTTACTTATTAAATTTTATACTAAAAGGTTATGAATCAAAAGATTAGAATTAAGCTTCGCTCTTACGATCACAATTTAGTTGATAAGTCAACTGAGAAAATTGTGAAAACAGTTCGTAACAGCGGCGCAGTTGTAACTGGTCCGATTCCGCTGCCAACCGACAAAAAGATTTTTACTGTGTTACGTTCACCTCACGTTAACAAGAAATCTCGGGAGCAGTTTCAGTTGCGGACTCACAAACGCCTAATAGAGATATACACTCCAACCCAAAAAACAGTCGATGCACTGTCAAAATTGGAACTGCCGAGTGGTGTTGACATTCAAGTTAAATTAACTTAAGAGATTTTTGGTGAATAGTAAATAGTGATTTGTCGGTTTTTTATGCCCATCCTTTTTACTTTTTCCTTCCTTTTTAATTTAATTTTTATTCTGATAATAATCAATCTTGTATAAGTTTTAAGGAGTCTTATTTTTAAGATTTACTGAAATTCAAAATACTGTTGATTTTGTGCAAGTTGCTGATTAAGAGCTGATTGTTGGAATTTTATCCAATTAATCACTAGTAACTAATCACTAAATTACCAAAAGCAAGATTCAAAATATTTAAACGTGAACGGAATCATCGGTAAGAAAATTGGCATGACCAGCGTCTTCGATGAAGATGGGCGAAACATTCCTTGTACTATTGTTGAAGCAGGTCCTTGTGTGATTACACAAAAAAAGACAGAGGATACTGACGGATACGATGCATTACAATTAGGTTTCGGCGAGAAGAAAGCTAAGAATACTTCAAAAGGACTTCAAGGCCATTTCGATAAGGCTGGAACAGGACCTAAAAGAAAAGTAGTCGAATTCAGAGACTTTGAAATTAATAAAAAAGCGGGTGATATTATTACTGCCGCAGATGTTTTCGTGGAAGGTGATTTTGTAAGTGCTATTGGTACTTCAAAAGGTAAAGGCTTCCAAGGGGTAGTGAAACGTTACAACTTTAAAGGGGTAAACGATGCTACTCACGGACAGCATAACCGACAAAGAGCTCCTGGTTCTATCGGTGCGGCTTCTTATCCAGCAAAAGTTTTCAAAGGAATGAGAATGGCTGGTAGAATGGGAACTGATCGAGTAAAAGTGAAGAACTTAGAAATCGTAAAGATTTTCGCAGACCAAAACTTAGTATTAGTTAAGGGAGCAATTCCTGGTCATAAGGGTTCATTCGTGATTTTAGAAAAATAATAATTGTTTAATTGTTTAATTGCTTTATTGTTGATTGTCAACAATTTAACTATAAAACAATAAAACCATTTAACAATATTAAATATTTCAGAAAATGAAACTGGAAGTATTAAACATAAGTGGAGATTCAACAGGTCGATCAGTAGATTTACCAGACAATCTTTTTGGCGAGTCTAATGATCATGTAGTTTACTTAGCAGTAAAAGCATACTTAGCAGCACAACGTCAAGGAACGCATAAGACAAAAGAAAAAGGCGAAATTACTGCTTCTACTAAAAAGATTAAACGACAAAAAGGAACGGGTACTGCTCGGGCTGGTAGTGTCAAGAGTGGAACGATGAGGGGAGGTGGTAGAATGTTTGGACCTAGACCTAGAAAATATACTCAAAAGCTGAACAAGAAAGTGAAATTAGTAGCTAGACGTTCAGCAATTGCCACCAAACTGGCTAGTGGTCAAGTAAAAGTTGTAGAAAACTTTACTTTCGATGCACCTAAAACTAAGGATTATATCAATGTATTGAATGGTCTAGGTTGTGCAGACGGAAAATCACTATTAGTATTAGGTGATTACGATAATAATGTATTATTGTCTAGTCGTAATGTTCAAAAAGCAGGAGTTATTGCTGCTGCGGAATTGAATATTTACGAAGTGATGAACTCAGGTACATTAGTATTATCTGAAGGAGCAGTTGAGAAGATTGTTGCATCCTTATCTTAATTAATGAGCTCATGGTTAATTGGTTGGTGGTTCGGATTTAATCCTTATAACCTCCTAGCCTTGTAACCTCATAACCTTAATAAAATGGCAAAGAAAGTATTAATCAAGCCAATGATCACAGAAAAGTCTAGTGCTTTAATCGATGATCAGAATAAATATACCTTTAAGGTAGATAAAAAGGCAAACAAGGTAGAAATCAAAAAAGCAGTTGAAGCAGCTTATAACGTAGTTGTAGAAAATGTGAATACGATGATTATGCCTTCAAAAGCTAAAGTTAGAAATACGAAGAAAGGTGTACAAAAAGGCCGTAAATCTTCTTTCAAAAAAGCGATTGTAAGATTAGCTTTCGGTGAAGAGATTGATTTATACGGTGATATTTAATAAAGATAAGTCAGATTGGAAATTATCCCGATAGTTATCGGGACTTTCGGAAGTCAGACTTGCCTTATAAAAGTGTTAGAAATCTGACCTCTGACAATAAAATGGTCTGACTTCTGACATCTTCAAAAAAGGTTGTTAGCAAAGATGAATAAACATCAGTAATTGACAACTCTATCGGCAAAAGTTTAAATTCAAAGTAAAAATGCCAGTAAAAAAGTATAGACCGGTTACACCCGGAACAAGATTTAGAGTAGGTAATACTTTTTCAGAGATTACAGCAAGTAAGCCAGAAAAAAGCTTAACTGTAGGTCTTAAAAAGTCAGGTGGTCGTAACCATTCTGGAAAAATGACTGTCCGAAATATCGGTGGTGGTCACAAGAGAAAATATAGAATTATTGACTTCAAGAGAAATAAGGAAGGTGTAGCAGCTGAAGTCAAGACAATAGAATATGATCCAAACCGTAGTGCATATATCGCATTAGTGCAATACAGCGACGGTGAGAAAAAATATATTCTTGCGCCAAACGGATTAACAGTAGGTGATTCTATTATGTCTGGTAAAGGAGCAATACCGGTTACTGGTAACGCTTTATACTTAGCAGATATTCCTTTAGGTGCCTCGATTCACGCAATTGAACTAACACCAGGAAGAGGTGCTGCTTTAGCAAGAAGTGCTGGTACTTACGCTACTTTAACTGGTAGAGAAGGAAAATATGCTTCTGTAAAGTTACCTTCTGGTGAAGTTAGAAGAATCTTATTAAGTTGTAAAGCAGTTATTGGTACAACTTCTAATCCTGATCATGGCTTAACCGTATTTGGTAAAGCAGGTAGAAGAAGATGGATTGGTAGAAGACCTAGAGTTAGAGGTGTAGCAATGAACCCTGTCGATCACCCAATGGGTGGTGGTGAAGGTAAAGCTTCTGGTGGTCATCCAAGATCAAGAACGGGTATTATGGCGAAAGGTCAGAAAACACGTAATAATAAGAAGCATTCTACTAAGTTGATTATCTCTAAGAGAAAGACTAAGAAAAAATAAGCTGTAAAACAGTAAGCGGCGCTTAATTCTCAAGATGCTGTTTACAATAACCATAATATAAAATGGCAAGATCAATAAAAAAAGGGCCTTACGTATTTCATAAACTATTGAATAAAGTAGCGAAGGCTAAAGATTCTAATAGAAAGACAGTCATTAAAACATGGTCTAGAGCATCCATGATTATTCCTGACATGGTAGGGGAGACGATTGCTGTTCATAATGGCAAAACATTTATTCCTGTATTCGTTACAGAAAATATGGTAGGTCATAAGTTGGGGGAATTTTCTCCAACACGGAACTTTAGAGGACACGGAGGTAAGAAGCGTTAAGAAAGTTGATTAATTAATGATTATTAGATTATTGACTATAGCTAATAATTAATCAACTAATAATTAATCAACAAGTAATAATATTACAATCTAAATTTCATTTAAGATGGAAGCGGTAGCTAAATTAAAAAGTGTTCCAATGTCTGTGCGTAAAATGCGCCAAGTAGTGGACAATATAAGAGGAAAGGATATTGAAACTGCCTTGAATTTATTGAGGTTTACCAAGCGAGAATCTGCAGAATGGTTGGAGAAACTATTATTATCTGCGATTGCTAATTGGGAATACAAAACTGGTGGTATTGAAAGTTCAGATGATTACGATTTGTATATCAAGACTGCTTTTTCTGACGCTGGCTCTCAATTAAAACGGTTTAGACCTGCACCTCACGGTAGAGCGCATAGAATTAGAAAGCACTCTTGTCATGTAACCTTAGTGGTTGAAAATAGAGTAGCTTTACCTGATGCTGTGGAAGAAGAAGAAGAGGATATTGCTGAACTTGCTGAAGAATAAAAAATTAAGTAATAAGTAAATATATAGATGTGCCGTAAATATTTTAGAAAACAATCTAGTTCTCTAATTTATCTAACTAAAACACATTTTTAATTTTACATTTTATCCAAGTAATTATGGGTCAAAAGACAAATCCAATAGGTAATCGTTTAGGATACATCAAAGGTTGGGAATCTAACTGGTACGGTGGAAAGAACTTTGCTGACAAGGTAGTTCAAGATGAAGAGATTAGACTATACCTTAGAGCGAGGGTTCAAAAAGGTGGTATCAGCCGAATCGGTATCGAACGTACGCTTAAGCGAATTACTGTAACTATCAATACTTCCAGACCTGGTATTATTATCGGTAAAGGTGGTTCAGAGGTTGACCGAATCCGAGAAGAGCTTAAAAAGCTGACTAAATCTGATGTACAAATTAACATCATTGAAATTAGAAAGCCAGAAATGGATGCCTACATCGTAGGTGAATCTATTGCTAAGCAAGTAGAGTCTCGAATTAATTACCGAAGAGCTATCAAGATGGCTATCCAGTCAACTATTAGAGCAGGCGCAGAAGGAATTAAGATAAGAATCTCTGGTAGATTGAACGGTGCTGAAATGGCTCGTTCTGAAGAATACAAAGAGGGGAGAACTCCTTTGCATACCTTTAGAGCGGATATTGATTATGCTTTAGTGGAAGCTTTAACTGTCTATGGTAAATTAGGTATTAAAGTTTGGATCTGTAAAGGAGAGATATTAGGAAAGATTGACTTGTTTAGCCAACCTGTTCCTAAGAAAGGTGGAGGCCAAGGCGGACGAGGTGGAAATAGAGGCGGAAACAGAGGCGGACGAGGTGGAAACCAAGGTGGACGAGGCGGAAATCAAGGCGGCAGACGTTAGGAGAATCCATAAAAAAAATGTACCTTTGCGCTTCTTTTCAAGAAGGGCGTAAATTAGTACGAAAAATAGCTGAATTTCTAGTGTTTTCAATGGTTTCACTAACTTAAGAAAACAATTACTAATAAGTCAATTACTTTTTTAAAGTATTTAATAAAATCTAAACTTTTCAGAAATGTTACAACCGAAAAGGACGAAATATAGAAAGCAGATGAAAGGCCGATATAATGGCCTATCTTACCGTGGTAACAAAATTTCTTTTGGATCTTTTGGTTTGAAAGCGGTAACTGCAGGGAGATTGACTAGTCGTCAGATTGAAGCTGCGCGGATTGCGATGACTAGATATATGAAGAGAGAAGGTAAGGTATGGATTCGGGTATTTCCTGATAAGCCGATTACTTCTAAGCCCTTAGAGGTTCGGATGGGTAAAGGTAAAGGTGGATTAGACCATTATGTTTGCCCTATTAAGCCAGGAAAAATCATGTTTGAGTTGGACGGCGTGCCTTTAGAGGTGGCAAAAGAAGCTTTGAGATTAGCTGCTCAAAAACTTCCTGTTTTAACAAAATTTGTAATAAGACCTGATTTTGTAGTTTAAATTTAAAATTTCAAGGATTCTGACCTATTTATTTATCGAATACTTTCAAAGTGACTGATAAATAATTCAGATTCCGACAAACCATAATTATAATGGCAAGTAAAAAGTTTTTGGAATTAAAAGAATTTACTGATGAAGAATTGGTAAATGAATTACAGGCAACGCAAGCTGCTCATCAAAAACTCGAATTCGATCATACCATTAAAGGATTGGATAATCCTTTACAATTGAGAGAAACTCGAAGAGATGTTGCTCGATTAAAGACAGAAGTTAGAAGAAGAGAGGTGGAGAAAATGACTCCAGAGCAAGTCGATGGTCGTTCAAAAATTAGAGCTAGAAGAAGAAAAGCATAAAGATTGTAATGATTGTGTGATTGTCAATGTGACACACTAACAATTTCAACAATTTAACAATCATCCCGATAACTATTGGGACAAAATTTAAGTTCTTATGTCAGTAGAAAGAAATTTAAGAAAGACAAGAGTTGGTATTGTGACTAGCTCCAAAATGGAAAAGTCAATTACTGTTTCCATCGAACGTAAAATTCAGCATCCAATTTACGGGAAGTCGCTTAAGCGAACTAAAAAATTCATTGTTCATGATGAAGAAAATACCTGTAATGAAGGAGATACTGTTAAAATAATGGAAACTCGTCCATTAAGCAAGCGCAAGAAATGGCGTTTGTTAGAAGTAATCGAAAGAGCAAAGTAACATTGCGAGTTGCGTGTTGCGGATTGTGGACTATTTCCTCTTTATCCAAAACATTTGCTTGTGATACTAAATATTTTTCTTTTAAAAGCGGTGGTTCTAAGAAAACCACAAGGATAAAGAAAGTGTAATGATACAACAAGAATCAAGATTAAAAGTAGCTGATAATAGTGGCGCTAAAGAAGTGCTATGTATCCGCGTATTAGGTGGGTCGAAGCGTCGCTATGCCTCCATTGGTGACGAAATCGTTTGTACGGTGAAGGATGCTTCTCCCGGTGGTTTGAAAAAAGGTACTGTTTCTAAAGCAGTTATCGTTAGAACCAGAAAAGAGATTCGTAGAAAAGACGGTTCTTATGTCCGTTTTGATGATAACGCAGTTGTTTTATTAAATGCTGGTGGAGAACCTAGAGGAACTCGTATTTTCGGTCCTGTAGCAAGAGAATTGAGAGATAAGGATTATATGAGAATTGTTTCATTAGCTCCAGAAGTACTTTAATTCATTAATAGTACTAATAAACTAAAGAATAGCGATGGCTAATACTAAATTAAAAAAATCTCCGAAATTGAATATCAAGAAAGGAGATAGAGTACTTGTAATTGCAGGTGCTGACAAGGGGGTTGAAGGCGAAGTGCTAGAAATCTTTACTGGCAAGCAACGCGCAATTGTTGATCAAGTAAATATTGTTAAAAAACATACCAAACCGACTCAGGACAATCCTGGAGGAATCAATGAGGTTCCTGCTCCAGTTCATATTTCTAACTTAATGTTAATTGACCCTAAATCAGGGGAAGCAACTAGAGTTGGACGTAAATTGGTAGACGGTAAATTGGTAAGATTTTCAAAGAAATCAGGAGAAATTATTAGATAATGAGCTACGTTCCTAGATTAAGATCAAAGTATCATGATGAAATTATTGGAAAATTGAAAGAACAATTCCAATATAAATCAATCATGCAAGTGCCTAAGTTGCAAAAGATTTGTTTAAATCAAGGTGTTGGTGCTGCCACTCAAGATAAGAAGATGGTAGATAATGCTTTGAATGAAATGACAATGATTGCAGGTCAAAAGGCAGTTTCTACTAAAGCAAAAATTTCTGTCTCTAACTTTAAGTTGAGAGAAGGAATGCCAATTGGTACAAGAGTAACCTTACGACAAGATAGAATGTATGAATTCTTAGATCGTTTGATTACTGTTGCGCTACCACGGGTTCGTGACTTTAGAGGTGTTAATGATAAAAGTTTTGACGGTAGAGGTAATTATTCAATGGGAATTACAGAGCAAATTATTTTCCCAGAGATTGTCCTTGACAAGATTAACAAAATCACAGGTATGGATGTTACTTTCGTAACTTCTGCCAATACTGATGAAGAAGCTTATGCTTTGCTAAAGGCATTTGGTATGCCTTTTAAGAATGCAAAATAATTAATGGTTGATGTGTATAATTGACAATTAAGTTTTTATACCATAAAACCGCATTATAAATCCCGATAAATCGGGGAAACCATATAAGATGGCTAAAAAATCAATTATCGCCAGAGAAAGAAAGCGAGAGCGTTTAGTCGAAAAATATGCTGACTTACGTAAGACGCTTAAAGAAGCAGGAGATTGGGATGCATTGGATAAACTTCCAAGAAATTCTAATAAAATTCGTTTGCACAACCGTTGTAAGTTAAGTGGTCGTCCAAAGGGATATATGAGAATGTTTGGCATTTCTCGTGTTGCTTTCAGAAAAATGGCTTTGAACGGAAAAATTCCGGGTATCAGAAAAGCGAGCTGGTAATTCAGTACGCAATTCTAAGTAGGCAGTAATAGATTACTCAATAAAAGTAATTTATAATATACCTATTAACATTCTAATTTAAATTGAAAGTTATTACTAGGGTGAAAATTGTTTCAAACGAAGGTAAATAACTAACGATAATTAAAATGCGAACTTATTTATTAAATTTAAGTTTGATATTATTTATTAAGTAGCCTTAATAGACCTTATATGTAAAGTATTTAATCATTATTTGATTGTACTTTTACATTTTTAATTTAAATTTTTATATCTTAAATTAAACAAGGGGCTATACTGGTAAATTAAAATTTTAAAAATGACAGATCCAATTGCGGATTATTTAACACGCATTCGGAATGCTCAAACTGCTGGGCACAAGATTGTGGCTATTCCTGCCTCTAACTTAAAGAAGAGTATCACAGAGATCCTTTACGATCAAGGGTACATCCTAAAATATAGATTTACTGATGAGGGTAAGCAAGGAACAATTAATGTTGCCTTGAAATATGACCCAGCTTCTAAAAAGCCAGTTATCCAAAAACTAGGCAGAATCAGTAAACCAGGTTTAAGAAAATATGCTAAGGCTGATAAAATTCCTAGAATCATTAATGGTTTAGGTATTTGTATTGTATCTACCTCTAAAGGTCTAATGACCGATAAGCAAGCTCGTAATGAGAATGTAGGAGGGGAGTTACTTTGCTATGTATATTAATGAAATTCAACTTCAAATCAGATTCAAACTTGATTTAGTAAATTGAATTTGATTATTGAACTTGTCTTTCCATTTATTTTCAAACGAATAATATTTGAGTAATGTCTAGGATAGGAAAATTACCAATGAATGTTCCTGCTGGTGTTGAAATCAATGTGAGCAAAGGAAATTTAGTGACTGTAAAAGGTCCTAAAGGAGAATTAATGCAGCAGATTGACCCAGATTTGGGTGTAGGTATAGAAGATGGTGTATTAACCGTAACAAGACCGACGAACCAAAAGCGTCACCGTTCTATGCACGGTTTATACCGTTCTTTAATCTCTAATATGATTGAAGGGGTAACCAATGGTTATTCTAGCACCCTTGAATTAGTAGGGGTTGGATATAGAGCTACTAATTCAGGTAACTTATTAGAGTTATCTTTAGGATACTCTCACCCAGTTATGTTCTATGTTCCTTCTGATATAAAAGTAGAGACTAAATCTGAAAAAGGAAATAACCCAAAGGTTCTCCTTTCAGGTATTGACAAACAATTATTAGGTCAAGTAGCTGCTAAAATCAGAGCCTTTAGAAAACCAGAACCTTATAAAGGTAAGGGCGTTCGATTCTTGGGTGAAGAGATTAGAAGAAAAGCAGGTAAGACTGCGGGTAAATAATTATTAGTTGTTAATTATTGTAATTAATAATTAGTAACCAATAATGGACCAACAAATAATCTATAACTTAAATTACTGGTCAGCAATCAGTAATAGATAAAATAGTTGAAAATGAAGCTTACGAAAGCTAAAAGCAGAAGACGGATTCATAATAGAATCAGAAAGAAAATTCAAGGGACTGCTACTCGTCCTCGTCTTGCTGTATTCAGAAGTAATAAAGCCATTTATTGTCAATTAATTGATGATTTAAATGGAGTTACTCTAGCAGCGGCCTCTTCTTTAGAAAAAGAAATCGCAGCAGGTACTAGTAGTAAAACGGAACAAGCCACAGCTGTTGGTAAGCATTTAGGGGAAAGAGCAAAAAGCAAAGGCATTGAAGCTATCGTTTTTGATAGAGGTGGTTACCTTTATCATGGGAGAATAAAAGCTTTGGCTGACGGTGCTAGAGCAGGTGGATTAAATTTCTAAGAAAAATCTTAAATAATTTACCAAAAAAGTATTTAAGAAATTTAGTTGGTAGGTTTTCATACCTTACCTCCTTCAATTCATTAATCCTTACAATTGGTAACTATAAATTAGCATAATGGCAAAAAGGACTGATAATCGAGTCAAAGCTGCTGAGACAGACTTAAAAGAAAAATTAGTTAACCTTAATAGAGTTGCGAAAGTAACGAAAGGTGGACGTACTTTTAGTTTTGCAGCAATTGTTGTTGTAGGTGACGGAAAAGGAACAGTTGGTCATGGTCTTGGAAAAGCTCGTGATGTATCTGAATCAATTGCAAAAGCAGTAGATGACGCTAAGAAGAACTTAATTAAAGTGCCTATCCATAATGGTACCATTCCTCACGAACAGAAAGGAAAATACGGTGCGGGTAAGGTATTTATTAAGCCAGCAGCAGATGGTACAGGGGTAATTGCAGGTGGTGCAATGCGTGCAGTTTTAGAGATTGCAGGTGTTCAGAATGTATTGGCAAAATCTATGGGGTCTTCAAATCCTCATAACGTAGTGAAAGCTACAATTGATGCACTTAAGAGTTTACGGTCTCCAATGGAGATTGCAAAGTTAAGAGGTATCTCTATGGAAAAATTGTTTGAAGGATAATTAGTGTACAATGGTAGATGTTTTGCTACCGTTGGTACAAGTAATTTCCTTTAATGGATAGAAATTCAATATATTTGTATGCCCGTTCCGCTTAGTTAATATTGAATGAAAGGATCTTGAATTGTACTTTGTATCATTTAACATTCAATCAATTAAGATTATAACTAAGGAACGCTAAACCATTAATTATGGCAAAGGTAAAAGTCACACAAAAAAGGAGTGGTATTGATCGATCTAAGCGACAAAAAGCAACATTACATGCTTTGGGCTTAAGAAGAATCAACCATAGCGTAGTGCATGAATTAACACCTTCTATCGAAGGTATGATTAAAAAAGTGGCTCACTTGGTAGAAACTACGGAAGCCTAACTAAGAAACGTTAAATTCAATTAGCAAATTAAAGTTAATTAACTTAATTTGTAATCAATTTTCAGTTTTATAGTAAAGTTGTCTTGACCTATCTAAAAGATTAGGACTAACACTTTATTTTGAGCTTGATAAAAGAATAGGAAAAATGGAATTACATACTTTAAAGCCTGCAGCAGGAGCAACTAAAAATAGAAAAAGAATTGCTAGAGGTCCAGGATCTGGAAAAGGTGGAACTTCAACAAGAGGTCACAATGGGGCTAAATCAAGATCTGGTTGGAAATCAAAAAGAGGTTTCGAAGGTGGACAAATGCCTTTACAAATGCGTTTACCTAAGAGAGGATTTACGAATCCTAATCGGGTAGAATTTGTACCGTTTAATTTAGGTCGTTTGCAAGCAATTGCCGAAAAATATAGCCTTACTTCTATCACAGTTGAGAACTTGATAGAAAAAGGTTTGGCTAGAAAAAATGATCGCATCAAAATTTTAGGAGGAGGCGAACTTTCTTCAAAATTAGACGTAACAGTACATGCAATTTCTGCGGGTGCGAAAGCAGCTGTTGAAAGTAAAGGAGGAAATGTTAATCTAGTTTAAACTCGAAAAAATAACGCTCCATATTAATGGCGATTTATTTTTTTGTTTACAGAAAAGTTAATCCATGAAAAAGTTTATTGATACTCTAAGGAACATTTGGAAAATTGAAGAACTGCGTAAGCGGATTCTATTTACCTTGGTCATTTTATTAGTGTACCGCTTTGGTTCATTCATTGTTTTACCAGGCGTTATTCCATCTGTATTAGAAAATTCTACTTCATCAAACGCTAGTGATTTATTAGGTTTGATTAATGTTTTTACCGGAGGCGCATTTAATAATGCAGCAATTTTTGCCTTAGGTATCATGCCTTATATTACTGCATCTATTATCATTCAGTTGATGGGGTTTGCAGTACCTTACTTCCAGCGTTTACAACAAAAGGAAGGGGAATCAGGAAGAAAGAAAATAACGCAAATCACTAGATTACTAACCGTAGCAATTACGCTAGTACAAGGTGGTGGTTATTTAACTTATATACAAAGCCAAGGAGCAGTTGATCCTGCCATTCCAAAAAGTATCTTTTGGTTAGCTAATATTATCATTCTTTCTACAGGTACTATTTTCGCTATGTGGTTAGGAGAGAAGATTACTGATAAAGGTATTGGAAATGGTATCTCTTTATTAATTACTATTGGTATTATTGCAACTCTACCAGTTGCCTTAGTCTCGGAATTTACTTTACAATTAAGTAGTGGTAGCCCAATTGTATTCATTATTGAATTAGTGGCGCTATTCTTAGTAATTATGGTGACAGTACTGTTAGTACAAGGAGTGCGAAAAATTCCTATTCAATTCGCAAAGCGAATGGTTGGTAGAGGCGCTAACTCTATGCCAGTTGCAGGAGCTAGAGATTATATCCCATTAAAAGTGAATGCAGCAGGTGTAATGCCAATTATCTTTGCGCAAGCATTGATGTTCTTACCAGCGACCATTGCGCAATGGTTTATTGGGGAAGAAGCAGCAGCAAGCCCGTTCATGCAGGAACTAATTAATCCATTCTCTATAACTTCAAGCTTTTTAACCTTTTTCTTAGTTGTATTATTTACATACATCTATACGGCCTTATTGGTTAATCCTAAGCAATATGCAGAATACTTAAAGCGACAAAATGCTTTTATCCCAGGTATTAAGCCAGGCAAGCCAACTGCAGATTTTATCGATACAATTACTACTAGAATTACTTTCTGGGGGTCGTTATTCATTGGTTTTATTGCTATCCTTCCTTCTATCGCTGTAGGTTTTGGAATCAATGTTGCCTTTGCTATTTTCTTCGGAGGAACTTCTCTATTGATTTTAGTAGCAGTGGTGTTAGATACTTTACAACAGATTGAAAGCCATTTATTAATGAGAAAATATGATGGATTGGTTAAATCTGGAAAATTACAAAGTAGAAGTCGAATGCAAGGAATTGGTGCAAGTATGTAAGCTATGTTGGACAACAATTTTAAAATTAAACTTGTTAAAATATAAATTAATTACCAGCAGAGTTCTCTGTTGGTAATTTTTTGTTTAAAAACGTACAACGGATTGCTAATCCATTCTTTAAAGTTAAACATAAACTAGTCTGACTTCTGGCGATTTATAAAATGAATGGTCCGACTTCTGACTTCTTCAAAAAAGCTAAAAGTGGCAGCAGAAAAGAAAAAAGAAATCATCTATAAAACAGATGCTGAAATTGAATTAATCCGAACGAATTGTTTATTGGTTTCTAAGGCCTTAACCTTGGTCGCAGAATTGATTGGGCCAGGGGTTTCAGGTAGAATGATAGATGAACAAGCAGAGCAGTTAATTCGAGATCATGGCGGATTACCTGGATTTAAAGGACTATATGATTTTCCCGCAACATTGTGTGTTTCTAGTAATGAGCAAGTAGTACATGGTATCCCTTATGATAAAGAATTTAAGGACGGTGATATTGTATCAGTGGACTGTGGCGTATATATGAATGATTATTATGGTGATGCTGCCTATACGTTCTGTATTGGCGATGTAGATGAAAAAGTGATGGAATTATGTAGAATTACTAAGGCTTCTTTGTATAAAGGGATTGAGCAGGCCATAGTAGGTAAGAGAATAGGAGACATAGGGTTTGCTGTTCAAAACTATACGGAAAAACAGCATGGTTATGGAGTTGTACGGGATTTAGTTGGACATGGAGTTGGCAGAGTTTTGCACGAAGCTCCACAAGTGCCTAATTATGGTAGAAGAGGGAAAGGAGTGATGATGAAAGAAGGACTAGTTATTGCCATTGAACCAATGATTAATCTTGGACGAAAAGATGTTAAATCTTTTGAAGATGGAACGGTAATCACGAAGGATAGAAAGCCTTCTGCTCATTATGAACATACAGTGGCAGTTAGAAAAGAGAAGGCAGATATTTTATCCGATCATGCGCCAATTGAAGCGGCTATTTTGAAAAATCCTAACCTAAAGGAGGTAGCGGATATTTTATCTGTTTTGGTTTAACAGTTATCAGTTTTGTTATTTAGATACGGGATAACTGACTAACAAAAAACTGTTTATCGAAACTTTTATAGCAACTAAATAGCCCTAATTATTTATAGAATTACATTAAAGTGTGCCTAAGGTCATTTTTTTAATAAATACAATAGAATTTTTGCATACCAAATGTGGAAAATTATTTAAAATATTGTACCTTTGCACTCCAAAATTCGGATATGGCAAAACAAGGTTTAATTAAGCAAGACGGAATTATTGACGAAGCGTTATCTAACGCTATGTTTAGAGTACGTCTTGAAAACGAGCATAAGATTGTAGCAACTATTTCTGGGAAGATGAGAATGAATTATATTCGTATTTTACCAGGGGATAAAGTAGCAGTTGAAATGTCTCCTTACGATTTGACGAGAGGTAGAATTATCTACCGATATAAATAAAAATTTTGATTGTTTATTTTAATAAGTCAATCTATTAAAATTTTTCATCAAAACCAAAATTAATTTACAATGAAAGTTAGAGCTTCCATTAAAAAACGATCTGCAGATTGTAAGATTGTTAGAAGACACGGAAAGATTTACGTTATCAACAAGAAAAACCCTAGGTTTAAACAACGTCAAGGGTAATTTAATTTAAAGACTCTAAAAATTACCTATTGTTTTGATTCATTTTTTTCAAAATAATTGCAATAAGTAATTTTTATGTTTACTAATCTATTATAATTAATTAGTATGGCTCGAATTGCAGGTGTAGATTTACCTAAAAACAAGCGAGGCGTTATTAGCTTGACTTATATTTTTGGCATTGGTCCTTCTTTGTCTAAAGAAATTTTAGAAAGAGCAGGAATTGACGAAAGTACGAAAGTTCAAGACTGGACTGACGAAAATATCCGTATAATCACTAAGATGTTACAGGATGAATACAGAGTAGAAGGTGTACTTCGTTCTGAAATTCAAATGAATATCAAGCGATTGATGGACATCGGTTGTTACCGAGGTATCCGCCACCGTAAAGGATTACCACTTCGTGGTCAAAGAACGCAGACGAATGCTCGTACTCGTAAGGGTAAGCGTAAGACCGTCGCTAATAAGAAAAAAGCAACTAAATAATTTCAACCTACTGAAATCCAGTCTATTGGTGTCGAGACTTTTATCTAGTCTCACCTTCAATAGTCCATTTCGTAGAGAACCTAATTTATTATGGCAAAGAATAGAGCAGCTAAAAAGCGTAAAGTAAGGGTAGAACCTGAAGGTATCATTTTTATCAAAGCAAGTTTCAATAATATTATTGTTTCTATCGCTAACAAACAAGGTCAAGTTATTTCTTGGGGTTCTGCTGGTAAAGCTGGCTTTAGAGGATCTAAGAAGAATACACCTTATGCAGCACAGATTGCCGCTTCAGATGCAGCAAAAGTAGCACATGAAGCAGGAATGAGATCAGCGACTGTTTTAGTAAAAGGACCTGGTTCTGGTAGAGAAGCTGCTATTCGTGCAGTAGATGCTTCTGGCATTAAAATCACGCAAATCAAAGACGTTACACCAATTCCTCATAATGGTTGTCGTCCACCTAAAAAGAGAAGAGTATAATAGTGTTGGTAATTAGTGATTTGTTTTTAATAATCTACTAACTCCAATTTATCCACTATTCTATTTATATACTTTAAAAATAAAGTAAATTTTACTTGATTCATTAACAGGGTTTATAAAGATTCTTTAAGGAATTGTGCTAAAGGTAACTTGACTTCTGACAGAAAAAATATTTTTCGGTCTGACGGCTGAATCCTTTTTAACATTCAACTGAATCGTTTTTATTAATCCACAGTCTTTAAAAAAATGGCTAGATATACTGGACCTCGTGCAAAAAAAGCAAGAGCACTAGGGGAACCAATTTTTGGTTTTCAAAAAGCATTTGAAAGAAAAAAGTACGCACCAGGTCAACATGGTAATACTCGTAGAAAGAAGCAAGGCTCTGACTACGGCGTGCAATTAAAAGAAAAACAAAAAGCAAAATATACTTACGGTGTATTAGAACGACAGTTCCGTAACTTGTTCGTGACAGCTAATTCTAAAAAAGGCATTACTGGTGAAGTTTTACTTCAGTTGTTGGAAGCAAGATTAGACAATACTGTTTATCGAATGGGGATTGCACCTACCAGAAGAGCAGCTAGACAATTAGTTTCTCACCAACACATTACAGTAAACGGTGTGGTTACGAATATTCCTTCTTGTCAATTAAGATCGGGCGATGTGATTGCTGTTAGAGGAAAATCTCAAGGATTAGAAGTCGTAAGAGATAGTGTAGCAAGCAACAAAGCTGGGGTTAAGAAATTTGGTTGGTTAGAATGGAATTCTGACAAAATGCAAGGTAAGTTTATGGCTTACCCAGATAGAGACCAAATTCCAGAAAAAATTAACGAACAGTTAATCGTCGAATTATATTCTAAGTAATTATCGATTTTATCGGATCGTGATACGGTGGTGTTTTTCATTAGAAAAGTACATAACACGGTATCACGATTCGTGCGTTTTATACTTTTCTTTGAAGATTCGGTAAAATTTCAATTGGCGGCTTTTCAATAAGCCTATTTTACAATTTTACATCTCACATTTTTCCATCCTATCAAAGCAAAAAGGTTATGAGTATTTTAAGTTTCCAGAAGCCAGATAAAATTGTAATGCAGAAGTCTGATGACTTCGAGGGGGTGTTTGAGTTCAAACCATTAGAACCTGGTTTCGGACAAACAATTGGTAATTCCTTAAGAAGAGTTTTATTATCTTCTTTAGAGGGTTTTGCTATTTCTGCAATTCGGATTGCAGGTGTTGACCACGAATTCTCTACTGTTAAAGGTGTTGTAGAAGATGTGGTGGATATTATTTTGAATTTAAAACAAGTCCGTATTAAGCAATTATTGGCGGATGAAAATATCTCTAGCGAGAAAATTTACCTTACTATTAGTGGTAGAGAAGAGTTTAAAGCAGGGGACATTGAAGAACACACGAATGTATTTAAGGTAATGAATCCTGATTTGGTAATTTGCCACATGGAGCCTTTTGTATCTTTAGAACTTGAATTAACGGTCACTAAAGGTAGAGGATATAAGCCAGCGGAAGAGAATTTACCAAAGGATGCACCAATCGGTGTTGTACCAGTTGATGCGATTTATACGCCTATCAAAAATGTGGCTTATAAAGTATCTAATACAAGGGTAGAACAAAGAACGGATTACGAATTATTGACGATTGAAGTAAAGACAGATGGTACTATTCACCCTGAAGATGCAATTAAAGAAGCTTCTAGAATCTTAATCCAACACTTGATGTTGATTACAGATGAGAATATTACTTTTGATGATGCTTCTACTCGGGAAGAAAATATCGTAGATGAGCACATCTTACACATGAGAAAGTTATTAAAGACTTCACTAGAAGACTTAGACCTTTCTGTACGTGCTTACAACTGTTTAAAAGCAGCGAAAATCAATTCTCTTGGAGAAATGGTTCGATACGATACCCACGAATTATTGAAGTTCAGAAACTTTGGTAAGAAGTCGTTAGTAGAAATTGAAGAATTATTACAAGATAAAGGCCTTACTTTCGGTATGGACTTATCTAAATATAAATTAGACGAAGATTAATATTGTGATTGGTGACTGGTAATTAATGATTAGTTGACCAGTCCGATTCATAAAATGTAGTAACTACTCTATATTAAATTATAGCGTAGTGCTGCGAAGTTCACAAATTCATTCATTTTTAGAGAACGATTTTTCTAATAATGGGAATACAGCCGCTTTGCGGTTCTCTCCCTTGAATGTTCCCCGAACATTCATCCTTCGGAATCGGTCGTTCATCTTATAAACTATTGTCATGAGACACGGTAAAAAGTTTAACCACTTAGGTAGACAACAAGGACACAGAAGAGCCTTACTAAAAAACCTTTCTATTGCATTGATTGAGCACAAAAGAATCAATACAACTTTAGCAAAGGCAAAGGCGTTAAGAATTCACTTAGAGCCCTTAGTGACTAAATCAAAAACTAATTCAACGCACTCTAGACGGGTTGTTTTTAGATATTTACAAAATAAGTTTGCCGTTCAAGAACTATTCGATGTAATTTCTGCAAAGATTGCAGATAGACCAGGCGGATATTTAAGAATCATCAAAACTGGATTCCGAAAGGGAGATGGTGCGGAAATGGCAATGATTGAATTTGTTGATTTCAATGATGTATTCACTAATGAAAAAGGTGGTGAAGAAACAAGTAGCAAAAAATCTAGACGTTCAAGAAGAGGGAAGAAAGCTGCTGCTGCGACTACTGAAACAGTAGTTGAGAATGTAGAAGGCGACGATCCTGAATTAGCGAAAGCGGACGACTAATAAAATATAGCGGCATCATTTGGTGCTTATATAAGATATAAAAGGGCGATACTAGTTTTAGTGTCGCCCTTTTTGTATTGTATGGACTGTCAATTTGAAAATTTTACATTGAAAATTGAAACTTGTTAAAAAAATAAGCCTTATCATTCTTTTCTACCTCCTTTCCCCTTATCTTTGCGCCAATTTTAAAAAAGAATGAAGGCCTAACCAAATAAATACCCTAATTTTAACTAAAAAGTTATACTCTATGCAACAGGTACCTGCCGTTTTATTATTAGAAGATGGAACAACCTTTCATGGAAAATCTGCTGGAAAAATAGGGACAACCGCTGGCGAAATTTGTTTTAACACAGGCATGACTGGTTATCAAGAAATTTTCACAGACCCTTCTTATTTTGGACAATTATTGGTCGCTACCAATGCCCATATTGGTAATTATGGTATCAAGAGTTCAGAAGCAGAGTCCAAGAATATTAAAATTGCAGGTTTAATCTGCAAAAATTTCACCCATCAATATTCTCGGAAAAAAGGAGATGCTTCCATTCAAGACTACTTTGAAGGAGAAAAATTAGTCGGTATTTCTGATGTCGATACTCGAGCTATTGTTAAACATATTCGTAGCAAGGGAGCGATGAATGCCATTATTTCTTCTGAAACGACGGACTTAAAAGAACTAAAAAAGCAATTAAAGAAAGTACCGAATATGGAAGGTTTAGAACTAGCCTCCGTCGTAAGTACTAAAGAAGCTTATTCTCTTGGTGACCCCAGTTCGAAATATAGAATTGCGGCGTTAGATTTGGGTATCAAGAAAAATATCTTAGAATGCTTTGCTTCCAGAGATTGTTACATAAAAGTATTTCCAGCTAAGACCTCTTTTAAGGATTTAGAAGCATGGAAACCAGATGGCTACTTTTTGTCAAATGGCCCAGGCGACCCTGCTCCAATGAAATATGCGGTGAGAACAGCGAAAGCCATCTTAAAGAAAGATAAGCCTTTATTTGGTATCTGTTTAGGTCATCAAATTTTAGCTTTAGCAGTAGATATCCCTACCTATAAAATGCATCATGGACATAGAGGTATCAATCACCCAGTAAAGAATATTATTACTGGAAAGTGTGAGATTACTAGTCAAAATCATGGTTTTGGTGTAAGTCCAGATGCGATTAAGGCGAATAGTGATAAGGTGGAAATTACACATAAGAATTTGAATGATGACACAATTGAAGGAATCAGAGTCATCGGGAAAAATGCCTTCTCGGTACAATACCATCCAGAAGCATCTCCTGGACCACATGATTCTCGATATTTATTTGACTTTTTTATAGAATTAATGGAAAAAGAGAAGTAATGCTTTTCTTGCATTTTTTTCTATTGCCCGACCATTAGAATAGCCAAATTAGTTTTAAAACTTATTGCAAAATTTTAAGCTTTTATAACTAAGAGCTTGGGAGTTAACTCCCTTAAAAACTTAACTTTAAAAATTATGAGTAATATTTTAGATATTCGCTCCAGAGAAATTCTAGATTCAAGAGGAAACCCTACAGTTGAGGTAGAAGTTTTAACGGATGATGGTCATTTGGGTCGAGCAGCTGTACCTTCTGGTGCATCTACTGGAAAATATGAGGCAGTAGAATTAAGAGATGGTGATAAAAAACGTTTCCTTGGAAAAGGCGTACTAAATGCTTGTAGAAATATTGAGGAAATTATCCGAGAAGAGTTGATTGGTGTTGAGGTATTTGAGCAGATTTATATTGATAATATTATGCTTGAACTGGATGGTACACCGAATAAATCTAAATTAGGCGCGAATGCTATTCTAGGTGTTTCTATGGCAGTAGCTAAAGCAGCAGCAGCAGCAGCAGGACAGCCTTTATACAGATATATCGGTGGGGTAAATGCACATGTATTGCCTGTACCAATGATGAATATTTTGAATGGTGGTTCTCATGCAGATAATAGCATTGATTTTCAGGAATTTATGGTCGTGCCAGTAGGAGCAGATTTCTTTTCTGAAGGATTGAGAATGGGGGTAGAGATATTCCATAGTTTAAAGGCAGTATTAAAGAAGAAAGGATATTCTACGAATGTAGGAGATGAAGGTGGGTTTGCACCAAATATTAAATCTAATAAAGAAGCGGTGGAAATTGTATTGAAATCAATCGAAAACGCAGGATATAGACCAGGCGAAGATGTGATGATTGCGATGGATGCAGCAGCTTCTGAATTTTATAATTCAAAAGAGAAAGTATACCACTTCCATCAATCTACTGGAGATAAACTGTCTTCTTCTGATATGGTTTCTTACTGGGCAGATTGGGTAAAGAAATATCCTATCTTCTCTATTGAGGATGGTTTGGATGAAGATGATTGGAAAGGATGGAAAGCATTGAATAAAAAATTAGGAAAGAAAGTACAATTAGTAGGAGATGATTTATTTGTAACGAACACTAAGCGTTTACAAAGAGGAATCGACGAAGGTAGTGCGAATTCTATTTTAATTAAAGTAAATCAAATCGGTACGCTAACAGAAACAATCGATGCGGTAAACATGGCGACTAGAAATGGCTTTACAAGTGTTATGAGTCACCGTTCTGGAGAAACAGAAGATACAACGATTGCTGATTTAGCAGTTGCTTTAAATACAGGACAAATCAAAACAGGTTCTGCTTCTCGTTCTGATAGAATTGCAAAGTATAACCAGTTATTGAGAATTGAAGAAGAATTAGGCGATTCTGGTATCTATCCAGGTAAAGCTTTATTAGGATAAACGAGTTGCCAGTTGCGAGTTACTAGTTGTTGCTAATAATTGATAATTGGAGAAAGAATTATAATTAGTAGATTTTAAATAATTAATATTAATTCAAATTTTAACCCGCAACTGGCAACCCGCAACTGTTCAATTTTTTTGCTAAATTGAGGATTCTTATAAACGAAGAGGAATGGAGTGGCGTTGACCCCTTCAATCCTTATCTACTTCAGTCCTTCAATCCTTATAAAATACTATGGCGAAAATTAGAAGCAATCCATTTAAACCACTAATCAGACAAATTCCTGCGCCGATTAGAAACCGTTATTTTTTAGTATTGGTTTTCTTTTTTGCTTGGTTAATTTTCTTTGATAAACATAATGTGTGGACGCAATATCAATTGCAAACATCCTTGGATAAATTAAAATCAGATAGGATTTTTTATGAAGAAAAAATCCAAGAAGTAAAAGAAGAAGCGGATGATATTGCATTGAATAAGGAAAAATTTGCTAGAGAAAAGTACTATATGAAGAAGAAGAATGAAGATGTTTTTGTGATAGTTCGAGAAGAATAAGGAGTCGTTAAAGAAAGTAGAATTTATTATATATTTGCGCTCAATTAACAAATTTAATCATTAACTGGGATAAGCATATTCCAAACAGTTGAATTTTCATCCTGTTTAATTTTGCAAATCCTGTCATCTTATAAATTTTATGGCTGTTTTATTAGATAGTAGTTCAAAGGTTATTGTTCAAGGTTTTACTGGAAAAGAAGGTTCTTTCCATGCTGGACAAATGATTGAATATGGTACCAATGTAGTAGGCGGTGTAACACCAGGAAAAGGTGGGCAAATGCATTTGGACAAACCTGTATTCAATACAGTTCAAGAAGCAGTTGCTAAGGCAAGAGCTAATACTTCTGTTATTTTTGTACCTCCAAGATTTGCAGGAGATGCGATTATGGAAGCAGCGGATGCTGGTATCAAAGTGATTATCTGTATTACGGAAGGTATTCCCGTACAAGATATGGTGAAAGTGAAAGCTTACCTTAGCAATAAATCTTGTCGTTTAGTTGGACCTAATTGCCCAGGCGTAATTTCTCCAGGATTGGCTAAGTGTGGTATTATGCCAGGCTTTATCCATAAACAAGGAAGAATTGGTATTGTTTCTCGTTCTGGAACATTGACTTACGAAGCAGTTGACCAAGTGACGAAAGCAGGTATGGGACAATCTACTTGTATTGGTATCGGCGGTGATCCAATTATTGGTACAACTACGAAAGAAGCAGTTCAATTATTAATGAATGATCCTGATACAGATGGTATCATCATGATTGGTGAAATCGGTGGTGGTATGGAAGCAGAAGCTGCTCGATATATCCAAAGATATGGTACGAAGCCAGTTGTTGGTTTTATCGCTGGTAAAACAGCACCTGCTGGTCGTACAATGGGACATGCTGGTGCAATTATCGGCGGAGAAGAAGATACCGCAGAAGCTAAAATGAAAATTATGGCAGAATGTGGTATTCACGTAGTACAAACACCAGCAGAAATTGGTAGCACTATGAAAAAAGCAATGGAGCAATAATCATTAATGATTATGCCTTATTATAGCAATAAAAAAGGGTATTCCGATTACGGGATACCCTTTTTGCATGTACTAATTCATTTGCTTAAAAATCTGCTGTGAAACAAAATCCGTTGGGATATGCTATTTTGTTCGTTCTCCCACAAAACTATCTTCCTTATATTTAAACAAGATATTAAAAGTAGTTAAACTACCATAGATTCTAGTAATATACTGTTGTAGATTCACCTTTTCCTCATCACTCATCTTTTTGTTGGCATTGATTCTTTGTTCCATCACTCTTATTCTATCTCTGACCATGACTATCTTGTGGAAAAACGTTTCTATAGAAATTTCCTTTCCTTGTAAATCAGGATCAATTGGTTTTAAAATCATCGTACCACTTTTCCATTTATCTGCTAAAGGTATGATTTCGGTAGCATCTGACCAGTTGCGTAAAATCTTCATCAAGGACTTTTCTGCCTCGGTATAGGTCACATTTGATTCAGCAGGAATCGCCGCAATAACTTCCCATTTATCATAATCTTTTCCTACTAATTTAATCCCATAGGTTTGAAAACAGACATCATAAGCGGCAAGATGTAATCGGATGATTACCCCAAATCCAAATGCTGGATGCTTAATTCTTGAACCAACTCCTAGTATTTCACTCATTTTGTACGACTTTTATATTATTTTAATTTATTATATAAAATAATTACGAACATGAATTTCGATTGTTGCGTTAAATTAGTTACACCTTTGAATCACTATACCAACAAAGAATGCTATTAGAAAAGACTGTCCAAAAAAGAGCCTTAACTTTCTTAGAAAGGTATTATAATAATCGTTTTGTCTACAGGAAAATATTTGTCGCCGCAGAAGTACGTACCAAAAAAACGTTTGGTGGAAAAAGAGCGGATGGCCTATTGGCTTTTCAAGGTCGAGTAACGGGTAAACCTTATGTGGTTTCGATGGAGGCCAAATCTATTAAAACTTTACCTGCCATTAAGCCTTATCAAGATATGCAGCGATGGTGGTATAATACCCTTCGTTTTGCTTTGTTTTTAGGATTTGGAAGTGGTTTGTTTTATATTGTAGGTCAAGCGCAAAATCAGTTGACTTTTTTAGTTCCGATTATTTGGTGCTTATTGGCGGGAATGACTTTTGGTTTATTGACTTGGGGAAGTTATCGACATAAAACAGTTGATGTGATTACGCAACTCAAACAGTATCCTGCTAATGAACAATGGCTGGCTTTTTCTAAAGATGCGTTTAAAGCTTTGACGGAAGAGAAACGGAAAATGCTGCAAAAAATATGTCAATATCGAGGAATTGGTTTATTATTAATAGGGAAGAATGCTAATACGGAAGTGCTTTCTAAACCTAAACAAAGATGGTACTGGTTTTGGGATGCTCGGGGGAATTGGCAATGGATTAGTGATTATTTGATTTATTATAGTAAAGAACAGGAGATTCGGAGCGCTATCTGAATATTATTGTAGTTTAGACATTTCTATCCGAGTTCTATAATAAGAATGACTCCACTACGTTTTGTGAAATCGTCAAAGAATCTTTTAATGACAAAAAAATCAGTTATATTCGTATTATGAAATTAAAATCACCAGAAAAGGAAGAAGAGATTTATAGAGTGGTGCTAGAAATTACAGCGGATGTGGGATTGGCGGGACTAAAGATGGCTAATATTGCCAAGCAAGCAGGTTTTGCGCATGGAACGGTATATATTTGCCAACTGCCAACTGAAATACTGCCAACTAGTAACGTATATCCTCCGCTCGCTCTCCAATATAAAAACTAAAAGACCAACCTACTCGGAAACCTACTAATACATCAAAACGGCTAGTATTATCTTTACTTTGGGCAGCAAAATTAATATTTCGTCTATTTTTGGTGAAACCTTCTGTTAATTCAAATCCAGCAAAAAAATTAATGCCTGTGATTCGATTAAGTTGTTGATAACCAATAAATTGCTCAAAGGATAGGCCATTACTCAATTGGTCATAACCTTTGATTAATTCCCCTTTGAGTTGGTCTGCTGCGCCCGTTTCATCCTGAATCCTTACTTTATGCTGTAGTAAACCAGCACCGAGTGTTAATCGAATACCAGCCCGTTTATTTTTATTGGATAAATTGAATAACTTCCCTACATGTCCACCCGCATAAAAACCTCGTTCTCTTAAAAAAACTTCGGCATAAGTGGCTTGTCCAGCTCCAAGACTACCCAATATAAAACCGTCCGAATCTCGTAAACTTAGCAGTACATCTTCTTTGACCGTATTACCAAATAGATTATTTCCTTTTAAACCAAAAATGAAGTTCTTTTTTTCCGTCATAAAATCTAAACCTCCACCAAGGCTAAAATTATTTCCAAACCTATTACTTAGATCACCTCCTGGCAGATGAGCGCCATAAGTCATATTAAGCGTAATGACATTATAGGTATTAATGGAATTTCTTTGAGCAAAACAGAGTGTACTCCATAGACAATAACTTAATAATAAGGAATATTTTTTTATCAATTTAACTTTCATATAATAAGTAAGGACTTGATTCTAAAAGATAATAAATAATTGTTTTTTGTTAAATTAAATACAAATTTAATCAATCAAAAAGACTTGTGTATGGACACATCGTGACGGTACAATTTTTGTTGTTATTTGATTAATTTTCAATTAACTAACGTCTTGGTAACCTATTAATTACTAATGGAGTATAATAGTTGTGCGTTAATTTTTGGGTAAATATATTGAGAAAATTAAAAACACATAAATCAAAATCATGAAAAGAATCTTAATTACTGGAGCGGCTGGATTTTTAGGCTCTCATTTATCTGATCGCTTTATTAAAGAAGGCTATCATGTTATAGGAATGGATAATTTGTTAACGGGCGATATAAAGAATATTGAGCATCTTTTTCCTTTACCACAATTTGAATTTCATCACCACGACATTACTAAATATATTCATGTCGCTGGTGAATTAGATTATATTTTACACTTTGCTTCTCCTGCTAGTCCGATTGAGTATTTAAAAATGCCGATTCAGACAATGAAAGTAGGTGCATTAGGTACGCATAATGTATTGGGGGTAGCGAAAGCAAAAGGCGCTAGAATTTTAGTTGCTTCTACTTCCGAAGTATATGGAGACCCATTAGTACATCCTCAAGTAGAAGAGTATTGGGGAAATGTGAATCCAATTGGCCCAAGAGGCGTTTATGATGAAGCGAAACGTTTTTTAGAGGCAATTACAATGGCTTATCATACGTATCATAAAGTAGAAACTAGAATTATTCGTATTTTTAATACTTATGGGCCTCGAATGAGAGTAAATGATGGACGAGTATTACCTGCGTTTTTCTCTCAAGCTATTCGTGGCGAAGGGTTGACGGTATTTGGAGATGGTTCACAAACTCGTTCTTTCTGTTATGTGGATGATTTAGTAGAAGGCATTTACCGTTTGTTGATGAGTGATTATGATATGCCTGTGAATATCGGTAATCCTGATGAGGTAACGATTAAAGAATTTGGTGAAGAAGTCTTGGCAATGGTTGGGAATCCTAAAGCGAAGTTAATCTATAAAGAATTACCAACAGATGATCCTAAAAAACGTAAACCTAATATTACTAAAGCTAAAGAAATTTTAGGTTGGGAACCAAAAGTATCTAGAGCAGAAGGTATGAAACGAACTTATGAATACTTCAAGACAGTCGTTAAAGTGGATGAGGTCGTAGAAGCTTAATTTATAGCGCCAAGCATCGCTTGGTTAAAATGATAACTATTATTCCAAAATACCAAGCTGGAGCTTGGCACTACAAAAATTAGAACATGAAAATACTCATTACAGGCGGAGCAGGATTTATTGGTTCGCACTTAGTTAGATTAATGGTGAATAAATATCCAGATTATCAAATTGTGAATTTGGATAAATTAACCTACGCAGGTAATTTAGAAAACCTGAAAGATGTTGAAAATGCACCCAATTATACTTTCGTAAAAGGAGATATTACGGATGCGGAATTAATGCAAGAACTATTTCAGGATTTTCAATTTGATAGTGTTATTCATTTAGCCGCAGAATCTCACGTAGATCGTTCCATTGCTGATCCAATGAGTTTTATCACAACTAATATTGTTGGTACAGTTAATTTGTTAAACGCTGCTAGAAATATATGGAAAGAAAGTGGATACGAAGGTAAACGATTTTATCATGTTTCTACCGACGAAGTCTATGGCACTTTAGGTGAAACAGGTTTGTTTACCGAAGATACGGCTTATGACCCACGTTCTCCTTATTCTGCTTCTAAAGCGAGTTCTGACCATTTAGTAAGAGCGTATTACCATACTTATGGTATGCCGATAGTCATTTCTAATTGTTCTAATAATTATGGTCCTTTTCAGTTTCCTGAAAAGTTGATTCCATTGGTAATTAATAACATCAAGCATAAAAAGCCACTACCAATTTATGGCAATGGAAAATATACGAGAGATTGGCTATGGGTTGGTGATCATGCTACAGCAATTGATACCGTTTTCCATAAGGGGGCTAATGGAGAAACTTATAACATTGGTGGTAATAATGAATGGCAAAATATCGACCTAGTCCGAATACTTTGTGATACGGTTGATGGTTTATTAGGCAGAAGAGTAGGGGAGGCGCAAGAATTAATCACTTTTGTGAAAGACCGCCCTGGGCATGATAAACGCTATGCGATTGATGCGACCAAAATCAAAGACGAATTAGGTTGGGAACCTGCGGTGCAACCAGCAGAAGGGATGAAGGAAACCGCTCAATGGTATTTGGATAATACGGAATGGATGGAGCGAGTGACTTCTGGTGCTTATCAGCAATATTATGAAAAGCAGTATTCTTAGGAAAAGATAAACTATAAATGATGAATGATGAATTGGTAAGGTGTTGATTCTTTATGGAATAATTCCAGCATTTACTTTTCGTTGAGAAACAAAAATGGCTTGTGAGCGTGATGCTGGCAAGCCATTTTTAATTTAGAATCCTTATTTATTGAAATATGAATCCAATTTTCTATTCAACTCGCAACCCCAATCATTTATCAAAAAAACTAGGAAATAAGTCAGGGCAACCCCAAAATTCAATCACAGCAATTACAGGGTGGTTAAAAATATTTTCTTTTTCTCTCAGCATATTTTGCTCCTCAAAAGAAAAGCTATCAATTAATTTATTATAATCTTTTAAAATTAAAGAATGATGACTGGTTGGATCTGTTTTTTTCTTTAGAAATTTTCGTTTAGTATCTTGTGATTCTTCATTAGCGGTAATAGCTACTTTCTTTTTTAATTTAAAGTATTGTTGTTCTTTATGAGGTAGGCTAGCCAATGCTTTTAATCTAAATTGATAAATTTCTCTATCTAAACTAATAATTTGTATGGCTTTGTTGGACGTGAAATCCATGATGCTCTCAGGAGCATTTTCTGATATTCTTTTCTTCATATCACAAGCATAAAAAAGGGTTACTTCTTCATTCTTCCTGCCTTGATTTTTTCTGAATTCACCGAGGACTTTTCCACCAGAAGTGCTTTTAAAAAGGCTATCTCGCCGATTTAACAAAATAGCTAATTTAATAGTATTGGTAATCGTCGGGTTTTCCATGACGCTAGGCTGCATTTTTTCCAAACGCTCTAAATCAGCCTTATCTTTTTGATAAATTTGTTGAGTCTCCTTTATTTTCTTACTTTTCCATTGGACTAATGCGACTCTAAGATGTTCGTTATTTAATTTTTTTAAAATTGGATGTAAAGATTCATTTAGTAAATAGAGGGTGTACTGGACGGAAAAAGCTAGTTCTTTTATTAATCGATTATCGACTAAATTGGTGCCATCTCGCTTAGCTTCTTCATAATACCCCCATAATTTTTCGACTTTTTGATAGCTTTCCAGAATATCTTTAATCGCTATAATATGTCCTTGCATTTCCGTTAAATGCGGAACAATTTTTTGAATGGTGGAATAATCGGTAATAATAGTATTTTCAGTAGTCGTTTGATTAGTTAAATGACCCAATGCTGGATTATAGAGAGAATCGGTTACATTAGCTATGGATTGTTGAAAAGATAAAAGCACAATTAGACTTACTATTATAGGAAAGAAAGGTCGAACAATAATTTTCATAGCTAGTGTTTTATACGAGTATTATATTTTTAAAATACAAATATAAATATTTAATTATGTATAAAATTGAAAATAAGCAGTCTAAAATAAGTTAAAGTGAAATAGAGGTTATTTTCTGCATAGTATCGCTAGGTTCGCCCAAAATTAGTTAATAAAATAAAATATTATCAAAATAATATTTTGATTTATGTTTAAAATGCAGAATTTTATTTATTTTAAATAAACTCTTTTCAGGTTATTATTT
>Ga0208544_10000157_pt1 | contig 56082 bp, 45 predicted proteins | sample DEB08_DNA_9_FD_184526 | JGI IMG/M metagenome (GOLD analysis project Ga0208544, IMG submission 184526) | Aqueous microbial communities from the Delaware River and Bay under freshwater to marine salinity gradient to study organic matter... | ecosystem: Environmental > Aquatic > Marine > Coastal ... | reverse complement strand
ATTGCACGGGTATAGAGTTTTAAGGTTTACTTAATGTTACACCTCTATATTCGTGCTTTTTAGCTTATTTTTCAAATATTTCACGATAATTATTTGATTACCAATCTTTTATATCCAAAACTCACGTTATTCCAGCTCATTTTGAAGCTGCCAAAAAAAAAGGTGCCACTTTTTATTTAGCGAGCGTTGCTAAAACAGAAAAAGGAATGGAAGCAGCCCAGGAAAGATTAAGCCGCATTGCCAACAATCATAACATACCTACATTAATCGTCAACTGCGTTGGTTTTTGCGATAATTTTGAAAGTGCAGGACAATCTGCTGTTTGGGATGCACAAGGTCATCTTTTAGGGCAATTAAAGTCATTCGAAGAAGGGATGCTCTTTTTTGATACGAAAACGAAAGCAATAAATCAATTTTAAATTTTTAACAGCTAATTTTATTTCCTAATTCTTCTTTCCTTATTGCTTTTTTTACAACAAAAACAATAACAATTATGCTACTTTAATCATTGAAAGTCTATTAAAAGCATTTTTTAGCAGATTATTTCATCATTTTACTCCCCACTTTTTCACAACAACAAATATACATAACTAATTATTTATCAGCAACTTAATTGTTTTAAAAAATCAAGAAAGCTTATTTTATTGCCCACAAACACATAAATTTCTATTAAAATAATAGAATAAGGTATGCTAACTTTCCATTTTGAATTAATAAGCAGTCCAATTATTAGATAATTATACATTTTTAGAAGCCAAAGAAATTAACAGGTCTATCAATTATTGCCTGTCAACATTCAAATGACTTCTTAAGTGGAAAGAATATTTCTTGAGAGATTTTTGTTAAAGGAACTTTGGTAAGGCAAAGCTTCCTTTCTCTCTCATAGATTATTAAGTAAGGGTTAAATAATAACCTTGATTAAAACTCCGAAGAATCGGGACAGGTTTTCTGCATTTAGCTTATGTTATTTTTGATAAGATAGAAGACTATACCCTAAATTGACTTAGTAAAATACTTAATCGAAATAGCGTCCACCTAACTAAAATAACATTTTAATTTCAGAATCCAGCAACGACAAAAAAATACCATGCGACTTTATATTAGCGGTATAGCACCAGAGACAACAGAAAAAGGTTTTAGAAAGCATTTTGAAAAATATGGACTTTTGGAAACGGTCGATTTTTGGATAGATGTTACTACAGGAAAAGCCAAAGATTTTGCTTTTATAACGATGCGAGCGGAGGAAGCTAAAATAGTTTTGGAAACTTTAAGTGGACAACTATTGGATGGTCAAAAGATAGAAATTTCAAAATTGGAAAGTAAGCATAAAAACGGAGCTATCTGAAAATCCGTCAAAAAAGAGTAAGACGCAAAGCCGAAAGCGATAAGTAGGCATCATTATTCATAATAAAAAATTTAAAAATGGACTCAGCAAGAGAAAGAAAAGAAGCCTTCGAAACCATGGACAAAATGGCAATGGCAACGTAGAATTTACAGAATGGTATAAACATTTTGATGCCTTAATCAGAAAGGAAAATTCCACTTAGACGGCCGAAAAGTTATTGGCTTTATACAAGTCTTATGAAGGCGATAGCAAAGGCATTAACTTTGAGGAGTATTCCGCTTTTATGGATGCCGTTTATGGGAAGGCTAAGTAATATTTTTTTAATCTATATCTTTTTAACATAATATAGTTAAAAGGATTATTCACACAACAACTAAATTTTTTAATGATGGTTCAAGAATTGACTACTTCTAATGATTTCAATGAGTTTATTGATGGAGATAAACCTGCTGTTGTTTTTTTCTATGCAGTATGGAACGGTAACTGTAGAATGATTGCCCGACTAATTGAAAAGGCTGCTCAAAAATATGACGGAAAGATAGTATTTGGCAAAGTAAATATAGATTTGGCGAGTGATATCGCTTTTCCTCAAAAGGTGGAAACGATTCCACTTGTCCTTATATTTCAGGATGGTGAAGAATTGGAAAGAATTGAGGGGGTCTTTAGAAGTGTTGAACTGGAAAATGAAATAGATTCGTTGATAGGATAGAACATCGTCAGATTAAAAAATGATAATTGTAGTTTGGAGCTTTTTAAAAGCTCCAAGCTCTAAATCTATTAATTTTTCACCTGACGCTCCGATGTCAGAAGAAGCGCTCAATGTCTCAAGAATAAACAAAAGTTCGATATTGAAAGATTGCATCTTTCAATCAATATGTTTAACGATTTTATCGTGTCTAGTTTTAACTATAAGTCATCTTTTTAACTTAATTCATGACCATTGTTAATAGACTGTACAAGTTAAAAACTTGAATGATATTCATTGGAAGATACAATCTTCCAATATCGACACCGTGCTTTGTTGGAACTTTCGAAATCTAATAAATATTAGATTAGTTATCTGCATACTTGGAACATCGGAGCTTTGGTAAGGCAAAGCTTCTTTCTTTTTCTTAGCATTGGTGGGACATAACCATTGAATGAAATTATTTTTTTTTAACCATAGCCAACATTAAAGCAAGTACTTCTTTTTAGAAAGGAGTCAAAGGAATCATTTCTTTATCAAGAAAACAACTTGTTTAAATCATGGCTAATAAATTACTTTAAATTATGCGTAACAGTTTTGAAGACCTAAGAAATATAATTGACGGATTAAAAGAGGATTTCGAAGAATTCTATGAAAAAGACAATAAGGCAGCTGGAACTAGAATTAAAAAAGGGATGCAGAGTTTAAAAAATACGGCACAAGAAATAAAAATGGAGGTTCAAGAGCAAATGAGATAAACGCCTAATTTTGCATTCCTTAACAATTTCGGAATAGGAAACAACTAACGTCCTAATTTTACTTGTTCCTCGAACTCGCTTCGGGGAACAGTAATTTAGGTAGATTGTTTACTTTTTTCTTCCAAAAAAGATAGCTGATTGGGTAAAATAGCCTTATAGAAGCATGTTCTCTTAGAACAGGGCATTCGCAGAAACAGGGAGCAGCTCATCTGACTTATTATCAATTGCAGAAATATAGATTGACGGCTTATGTCATCGAAAAATATGGCGACTTAGCAAGGATTCAACATTCAAAATTCTTCATTCAAAATTAAATTTCATAAATATAATATGAAGAACCAATCAGTACAAAAGAAATTCACCATCCTCCATTCCAACGACATCCACGGTGATTTCCAAGCGGAGGTAGTAGACGGTAAACCAGGCAAAATGGTCGGTGGCCTATCCTTACTATCAGGCTATATTAATAAAGTCCGAAAAGAAGAAAAAAACGTGGATATGATGATTGGCGGACACTCTCACACTATTTTGGAACAACCCGAAGTCATAGGTTTAAAAATTTTCCATTCCTAATAATAGGCAATCCATCCTAATAATACACTTTTTATTTTTAAATATTTTTATAAGGGGCGAGGCAATTAATAATGTACCAGAAATGACGAGGTTATTTTTTCTTTTAACAAGGCAAAATTTTCCAGCATAGTCTTTATTACGTTGGAAAATTTTAACGCAGTTAAATGGAAAAAGAATCCGTCAGGCTGGTAGGTTATTTTTTTCCTCGTCCCTAAACAAAATTATGAATCAATTTAGCGAATTTCCTTCTTTTTCTCCCTTAAATGGGAGGACTTCATTTTCAAAATTGTCCACAGCTTCCATTTTTAAGCAATTTCGGTTGTTTACAATGCTGATATTCATTTGTTGCTCTTTGGGGAGTACAACATTTTTGAATAGCCAATGTGTGGTATCTTTACAGTCTCAAGCAGATGTAGATAATTATGCGGTCACGTTCCCTGGTTGTACAACCCCTGCTAACCTTTACATTGATGGTTCTGGTATTACAAATTTATTAGGGTTGAGTAGTATTACTTCCGTTAGTGGGAATTTAATTATTTCTGCTTCCAACTTAACGAGCCTTGACGGACTCAACAACTTATCTTCCGTTGGCGATTTAAATATGCAAAATAATGCTTCTTTAGTCAACTTTGATGGACTCAGCAATTTATCGTCCGTTAATGATGATGTAAAGATTATTAGGAATGCCTCCTTAATCAACATCGATGGACTCAGCAATTTATCTTCAGCTAATAGAATAATAATTTCTTTGAATGCCTCCTTAATCAGCATCGAGGGACTCAACGGGCTGTCTTCTCTCGGTACCTTAATTATTGTAAGACATACACAACTTTCGAATTGTAGCATTCAAGGTATTTGTGACCTTTTATCAAGCGGAACTAGTTTTAATATTGTTAACGTTGTTCCTGGTGGAGCATGTAATTCAATTGAAGATTTAGCGGCTGGCTGTGTAGTGGAAGAAGATTTAGACAGCGATGGATTTTCAGTTGAGGAGGGAGATTGCGATGATACCGATAATACCATATTTCCAGGAGCTGCAGAAGTTTGTGATGGAGTGGACAATAATTGCGATGGTCAAATAGACGAAGGCGCAGATGATGATTGTGACGGCGTAAGTAATCTTTGTGATATTTGCCCAGGTGGTGATGATTCCATAGATAATAATAATGATGGAATTGCAGATTGTAGCCAGTTATTGAGCTATAATGAGTATAGTTCAGCTTGGAAGTGTGGTAATAACAAAATCAATATTTGTCATAATGGCAAAACACTTTGTATTAGTAAAAATGCTTTGCCTGCTCATTTTAATAATCATGGTGACTTTGTGGGCCCTTGTACTTCCTGTAGTGGTTCGAATGCAGTTGGTCATCTAACTGGAAGAATTCAACAATCGAACTTCGAAGGGATTCATTCCCCATTGGAGATTTTTCCAAACCCTGCAAGCAATATTTTGAATATTCATGGCCATGATTTAGGCTCGAAAGCGGTAATTACTATTTACGATAATTTGGGAAGAAAAATTTGGCAACAAAATATGGACGATAGGGAAGGCTTTATACAAGTTGATTTAACAAACCCTATTTTTCACACGGGGATGTATATGGTTAGTATGAATACTGAAAATAGTAAGGTGGTAAAAAGATTGGTTATTTCAAAATAAGGCATACCTAGCCTCGCCGAGTCTATCGTAGAAGTTTGGACTCAATCCCGAAAGAAAATTGGGATTCCTAAAGCCGATTTGATTGAAAGAGGGACAGCGGACCATTGAATTTCGTTCGCCAGAGGCGAGCCAATAAGAGTGGTGGATTAGAAATTCTTACCATTAACCGAGTTGTCTTGTACAATCGTAACAAGGCAACTCGGCAATATGGCAACAAATCCAGCTATAAGTTTTATTTTTGATTTTTTAACACCTATAAATACAAGTACATGAAGCAACAAACACGCAAACCTTTCTACGACCTCATTATCGTGGGTGGCGGAGCTATGGGCATGGCGACCGCTTTTTATGCTACCAAAAAAGCCGCCCGAATTTTGGTTATTGACCGCTTTGATTATTTTTAATCTGATTCTCCTCGTTTAAAGTCCAATTCTGCAGGTGTCAGAAGAGGCTTTGATGGCATTGTGACGGATTATCCTAATCGGCCTTATATGGGAGGTAAAAAATAGAGGCTTTGATTGCCTAATTCTGGGCAGCTAACCTTGTTGACCAACGATTCAGAAGCAGCGAAATACATTTTTCAGGTAGCTTGTTTTGTCATTTTTTGCCCACTTTTTTAAAATTTAAAATAAGTTTAATTAATTGATAATTAATTAGTTAGGCTTGTTTTTTTGTAGAAAATATCTATTTTTTCGCCCACAAACCCTAAAATTTGTAGGAAGATACTTGGGTAAGTAGTGATACTTTTACGCTCGAGGATTCATTTCTCAGCTTTTTCATTAAAAATAAGCGGATTGCCAAATGGCATAAATATAAGGGCTTATTAAATAATTTATTATGTCTAAAAATATCGAAAAAATAGATGCGGTCGCCAAACCTGGTGGCACTTCCACTCAAGGGCAGGCCTATGCTCGACTAGAGTATTATATGGTTGATCATCCCCAACAAAAGAAATGGAAAAAAGTACCTGGCTATGTCCCTGGTGCAACTGAGGCGGAAGCTCTTGAAACGGCAAAGGTGATTGCGAATGAATTAGATGGGTTGACCATCAAAGAAATGTCGAGGGCTGCCAAAAAAATGATTGCGGATAAACGCTTAATCAATATTGGTGGACAGTATATAAAGTAAATTTGATTGATAAAACTTAGGGTCAAGAAATAAATAAGATACCTTTAATGGCGTAGTTATTATTTATTTGCTGCCCCTTAATAAAATAATAATATTATGGCTCATGTAGTTGGTAATGCATGTTTTGGTTGTAAATTTACGGACTGTGTCGAAGTCTGTCCAGTAGAATGTTTTTATGAAGGAGAACAAATGTTATATATCCATCCAGATGAATGTATTGACTGTGAGGCCTGTGTGGTAGAATGCCCTGTAGAGGCTATTTATGAGGAATTTAACATTCCTGAAGATGAGGAAGCATATGTAGCCCATAATGCAGAAATGGCACCGCAGAGTCCATCTATTACTGAACGGAAAAAACCATTAATTGACTAGTAAAACAGCATTTTACAAAAATGCCTGCCGACAATTTCAACTTTAAAGCACAACATTGAACTCGTAATGGCTGTTCAACGTCTCTTTTTTGTAAGTGCTCCATGGTGGCTGGGTATTGATGACTAGGGGTTGAAGGTGAAATTGAAAATGGAAATACTTTTACAAATCTATCTTAATGGGAATTGACTACAATCAAATAGTTGCTGCGTTGCGGGCTATACCCGACCCCCAAACGGGGCAAGATATTATTCAAGCTCGTTTGGTGCAAGACTTAAGCGTGGAGCAAGATCAGATTTATTTTTCTTTGGTTTTACCAAGTTCCTATGATGCACAGAAAGAAGCATTGAATTTGGCTTGTCAAAATGCCATCCATGCCCTTTATTCCAATGCGCAGGTACATATCCATTTCAAAACTGCCGCACAAAAATTGGGGCCGCTTCCTCAGGTGAAAAATATTATTGCCGTTGCTTCGGGCAAAGGAGGGGTTGGAAAATCTACCGTATCAGCTAATCTAGCATTGGCACTACAAAAAATGGGTAAAAAAGTCGGTTTGCTGGATGCAGACTTATATGGGCCCTCTATTCCGACCATGTTTGGCTTAGAAGGACAAAAACCTGCCTCCAAAATACTATATGGCAAAAGAAGAATGTTGCCATTAGAGGCCTATGGTATTCAACTCATGTCCGTCGGATTTATCGTCCCACCCGAACAAGCGGTCGTTATGCGAGGACCAAAATTGTCGGGGATGATTACCCATTTTTTAAAAGAGGTGCTGTGGCCAGACTTGGATTATTTGATTGTTGACTTGCCGCCTAGTACAGGAGATATTCAATTGACTTTTGCAAAGACGGTCTCTATTACGGGTGCTATTATGGTGACGACTCCACAAAAAGTAGCAGTAGTGGATGCCGTAAAAGCCATGAATATGTTTACCAATGCCGCTCTCAACGTCCCTATTTTAGGGGTAGTCGAAAATATGGCTTGGTTTACACCAAAAGAATTTCCTGATTATAAATACTTCCTTTTTGGAGAAGGTGGGGGGCAACAATTGGCTGCTATGGGAAAGACCGTTTTACTGGGACAAGTTCCATTAATTCAAGGTATTCGGGAAGCTGGGGATGTTGGGAAGCCTGCTCTCTTACAGACCGATACCTTATTGCAAACTCCATTTATGAAAGTTGCAGCGCAACTTGTTCAGCAGTTGAACTACCAAGCCAAGGAAATCAATCAGGCGACCAAGAGCTAGTAAAGACAGATTCGAATTAGATGGTAAAACGAGCTTTTTTACCCCAAAATATAAATTCCCAATAAACTTTTAAGAAAATAACCTATTTAGGAAAGGGACACTCAAACGAAATTGCCCATAAGGGAAAAAGAATATTATCGAGAGATTTTTTATTAAAGGAGCTTTGGTAAGGCAAAGCTTATTTCTTTAACATCAACAGCTAATTAAACTAAACTTAGTCTTTCACAGGAATTGCATAAAAGCTTTCTCTGATGGACAAAAAGTCTTGTTTTTTTAGTTATAAAATTACCTTTTTATTATGATTATTGCTGTTACAAAATTAAATAACAAAACTACCGAACAAAGCCTTTTAGCACTCTTTTCAAAATATGGTAAAGTCAATAACTGCGGCTTCTAACTCTGAAGTAGCACTCCATAATTTTTTGAAAATTCTTCCTCCTCCATTGATACCCGAAGCATTTCAATACGAAAAACCTGGGATACTATAATAACATCAATAGTTCGTGTAAATTGTAAAGTTAAACTCCTTAATTTTTAATGAATGAACTTCTGCGCTTTTTTGGCAGAATTTTGAATGCTGAATGCTGAATTTTGAATAGGGGAACGGATTCAAAATTCAAAATTCTTCATTCAGAATTAAGTCTAGTGTACCAAAATATATAATTTTGAAAAAATTACGACTACTATTTTATTGTTTTCTCCTACTACCTCTTTTCTCTACAGCACAAGAGACATCTAATAACGATTATACCTCAATTCTTGATACCGCAACCAGCGTATTCAGTTAAATGTAAAACATTTTCTCTCCTTGACAGAGGTTGAAATTTTAAGTATTGACCATACCACCTTGTACAGAGACGCAGATGGAGATGGTTTTGGCGATGCTAATAATTCGATTACAAATACTGCTTGTGGTGCCGCCCCTGAAGGTTATGTATTGGATAATACAGATTTTAATGATGCGGTTGCGACTGCTTATCCCAATGCAGTAGAAATCTGTGACAACATAGACAATAACAATAATGGAAATATTGATGAAGTAACAACGGATGGAGATGATGATGGCATCAATGATTGTCAAGATAATTGCCCCGATACACCTGTTGGAGAAAGAATAGGAATCAATGGCTGTTCTTGTAGTCAATTGACGCTAGATGATGGGGATTTTTGTACAACAGATATTTGTAAAGATGGATTGGTGACTAATCAAGATATGACTTTTGAACAAGAAACAATACTCCTTCAAAATACAAATCAAATTGACCCAATTTATACGGCTAATCAAACCATTACTACTGAGCAAAATGTAATTATTGAAACTAATAAAGAAGTTCGCTTTTATGCAGGTAATAGCATTATCTTAAAATCTGGTTTTGCCGTTGAAACAGGTGCTAAATTTGAGGCAAAAATAGTACTCGAATGTGTAGATAATAGTAATAGTTTGACTACAGAAACAGCTGCTATTAATCGCGTTAATCTATCAGAAAGTATAACTCCTTTATATTCAGCTATAACTTTAGGTATCGCTCCTAATCCATTTTCTAGTCAAGCTTTAATTCGGGTAAATTTATCAGTAGGCACGCTTGCCTCTTTGCAAATTTATAATCTGAACGGGCAATTGATAGATCAAATCCTCGACAAAGAATGGTTACCTAAAGGGGAATCGGAATTTATCTATACACCAGTAAATCCATTAAGTGGGATGTATTATATGGTGCTTAAAACGAATGACACGGTGAAGACTAAACCAATTATTATGGTGGATTAGTCAATCATTTTAAGGACTTCCATTATTCGTTTATCTACTAATTCTTGTTTAGTAGGATAAACTGTATTCAATTTAGCCTGTGCAATTTGTAAAATATTTGAAGAAGGTTGCTTTGAGGGGGCTAAACTAGCGGCATATAAATTGATAATGGTTAATTTTTCTGCTTCGCTCAAATGTCTTAAATCAAATGTTTGCAACCTATTGGCAATTAACTGCTGGTAGGTATTACTCGAATCTGATTGAATTAAGGTCGCCAATAAAGCTGTTTCTTCTTTAAAACTAGTTGCTTTTTGGAGGGTATCCGCCCAATTTATAGGCTTACTTTCAGTTTTAGAAGTTGTTATTTTAGAGGAAGAAGTATTCGGACTATCACAATTGGTGAAAACAATTATGACAGACATTAGTATTAACAGGAAATGAAAGGAATTGCGCATTAGACTATTGCTCGTTTTAGGTGGAATTTTGGAAGAATTGACTTTTACTAAAGACTAATACAGTAAGACTTTTCCTTCCACTTTATTCAAATCTAAACATTTTACCCACCGACTCCCTTCGTTTGGGAATAGCCTTCTTTTTTCAATAATTCAAGTACTTTTTGTTTATTATTTCCTTGAATAATGATTTCCCCATCTTTTGCAGAACCACCTACACCACATTTAGATTTTAATAATTTTCCTAAATCTTTTAAATCGTCTGCGGTACCTATAAACCCTGTTACCAAAGTTACTTCTTTTCCTTTTCGCTGCTTGCGGTCAATCATCACTCGAAGCTTTTGTTGTTGCACAGGAAGTGTTTCTGTTGCATCTTCTTCGTGGTCATAATCGTAATCAGGATTGGTGGAGAAGACCACGCCTATTCTATTTTTTTTACTTTTTTTGCCCATTTTATGCTATATTCTTTTGAACATAGTGCTTCCAGAACTTCAAGTTCTGGAAGCACTAAATTATTTAAATGGAGTTATTTAAAACTATTATTTACCAAAAACTTCTTCAAACTTAGGCAGTTTTTTATAATGCCACTTATTAATAATTTTACCATCTTTCATCACCACAATCCCTGGATTAGATCGCACAATTGTTTTTAATAAAATATCATCTGCTACATAAAATGGATAAGCCGCTTGTGCAGCATGACGGAAATCGTCAATTTTATTTTCTCCTGCACCTCCAGCTACGCCGTACACTTTCCAACCCGCTTTTTCTGCTGCTTCCGTAAATTCATTGGTAACATCCGTAAATCTAGCCACATAATTGGGGTCAAATAAATGCACATCTTTAGACTCCGTTCTTTGCTTAATTTCTTTGATAGACTTGACAATCGATGGTTCTGTTTGCCCTTCAATTAATACCGTATCCACACTATAAATAGTATCAGCAATCGTATAGCTTTGTGAAGCCATTTTATCATCATCGGTATACAGTTTATAACAAACCATCATGACACTATAACCAGGTTCTCCTAGTAATTCATCCGTTACTTCATAACCTTGATAATCCTCAATGGCATATTCACTAATTTTATTAATCGGAATGGCTGGTTCTGTTTTCTTTTGTTCAATGATTGTCCAATCCTTCTTTGGATATTTTTCATACCCTCTTTCGTTAATATATTGCTGATAAGTCAACGAAACCACTTCTTTGGAAGTATTGTTTTCTAAAATATATTCGGTAATTTGTACATTTCCCATAGCCTCCCCTTGCGCTTCTTTCTCTCCTCTAATGTCTACAGTTGTCTTAAAAGGACGGAAATCCGCATGTGGAATATCCCAAACATAATTACTAAAACAGTAGGCTAGAGAAGCAACAGTCGCTACTCCTAAAATGATATTTTGAATTTTTGTACCGAATAATTCATGCATGTCCTTATGTCGGAACATGAAATACAAAGCAGGCACTAATAAGGCGATATCTTTCATAAAAGAAACATAAGGTTCTAACTTCAAAAAGTCGCCAAAGCAACCACAATCGGTCACTTTCATATTATTTTCGTTATAAGCTGCCCATTTGCTAAACTCAAAGAAATTCACATCTTGCGGCACATATCCTGTTAAATAAGTAAAGCCAGTTAAAACCGTAAAAAATGCGACTAATCCAAAAAACAACCAACTGGTTAATTTAGATTTTGAGCCCATAATTAACATCAAGCCTAAAATAAGTTCAAAGACAATCATGCCCACAGAAAAAGAAGCCACATACTCTCCTAAAAAAGGAAAAATAGGTGCAATAAAACTCATAGCAGTATCTGAGAAAACAGATTCAAATTCCCCAAAATATTGCTCCATCTTATAGGCTGTTCCAAGTGGGTCAACTGCTTTGACCCATCCAGAAAATAGAAATAAAGCGCCACAATAGTTTTGCACAAAAGTCATTAACCAACTTTTATGTTTTTTAAGGCCAAAACCAACTAGCAGCGTTAATAAAATTGCAGCAATACCAACTCGAAAAAGTAAAATCGAAAGTGTCATTATTGATTAATTATTGTGTAGCGATTCTTTTTCACCAAAAAATGGCGGTCAAGGAATCAATGTATTTTTTAGAATTAATTATAATTACGAAATATTAGTAAAAAATGTTTTTTCTTCTTATTTGGTTCTAAAGAATTTTTACATTTTGTCGCAAAGATAGTTTTAGCTTTGATTTATGACTTATTTTTCCTGTATTTTTAATTCATCTTTACGTTTATTGCAACAAAATTGCATGAATTAGGACTTTAATTTAGCGAATAAGGTCTAAATTTTTGTGAATGAGTCGTTAACTGATAACCGTAGCTTGGACATTCTTGTCCGAGTATATGACGAGTGTTTTTTGCTCGGACAAGAATGTCCAAGCTACGGTTTATACTTGAATTAGAATAAAATTTAATATGTCAAACCTTTTAGATTCAGAATTAATATTAAATCCGAATGGTAGTATCTACCATTTAAATTTATTGCCAGAACAAGTGGCGGAAACGATTATTACGGTTGGCGACCCAGACCGAGTAGACAATGTTTCTAAGTATTTTGATAGGTTAGATTGCAAAGTCCAAAAACGGGAATTTGTAACCCATACAGGTTGGATTGGTAATAAAAGATTGACGGTTATTTCGACAGGAATTGGCACAGGGAATATTGATATTGTTGTTAATGAATTAGATGCTCTGTTTAATATTGATTTAAAGCAAAAGGCGATTAAAGAGAAATTGACCCAATTACAGTTTATTAGAATTGGAACTTCGGGTTGTTTGAAAAAAGAAATTCCCATTAATAGTTTTTTAGTGTCTGAATTTGCTGTTGGGATGGATAATTTATTGAGCTATTATGATTTTAAAAGAAATGCGGCAGAGAAAAACTTAAAACAAACGCTTCGACAATTTTTAAAAAGTAGGGAAACTAAAATTAATAAGATTCCTTATGTTTTTGCTGCCAATAAAACTTTGTTAAATCAATTAGGAAAAGATTTTTTAAGCGGTATTACTTTGACTTGTCCTGGTTTTTATGGGCCACAAGGGCGACAATTAAGAGCCAGCAATAAGGAAGCGAATTTATTAGACCATTTTGCAGCGTTTAATCAAGAAAATTATCAATATAAAAAACACAATTGGCAAATCACCAATTTTGAAATGGAGACGGCAGGCATTTATGGAATGGCTAATTTATTAGGTCATCAGGCTCTTTCTTTTAATGCCTTATTAGCCAATCGAGCAAGTGGGGAATTTAGTAAAACGCCTAAAAAAACGGTGAATCAGTTGATAGAAAAGGTATTGGAAAAGATTGTCTAGAGAACGACTTACTACTGGGACATTGGATACTTGATGCTAGATTCTTGATTGATATGGAAAATACCCAATTTCTACAAAGTACTAAAAATCATGTAGTTAGAAAACGAAAAATTAGCTACTTGATTGGCATAGTTTCTAATATCCAGTATCCAGAATCAAAATGTCCAGTAGTAAGAGAAAACGACTTACTACTGGACATTGGATACTTGTTGCTAGATTCTTGATGAGCAGAAATAATGACCCAATATCGGAACAGCCTAAAAATCAACTATTTAGATAGCTATGAATTTGGTATTTGATTTATCTAATATCAAAAATCCAGTATCTAGAATCAGAATGTCCAGTAGTAAGAGAAAACGATGAACTATAAATGATGAACGATAAATCAACGTCTCGTAGGATAGATAGTCAGATTAAAAATTGATAATTAAACAAGAAGGGAGCAGTTAAAAACCAGGCTAAATAATCCCCTTTACTGAAAGGAAAAGTGGGCTTTTTTATTGTAAAAAGGGCAAAAAAAAATTCCTGCAACCTTTGAGGGACAAAGATGCAGGAATCAACAACTAAAATAAACAAACATACTATGAGAAAACTTAGGCAAAGATATATAAAAATAATCATACATTATAATTTTATTTAATTAGCGGTTTAATAAATATGTTTTTCGTAGTAAACTATTGAGTAGTTGGTAATATCTATAAAGAATATTACAAAATTTAGCTTTTGATTTAGCTCATTCTACCTATATTTGCGAAAAATTTAGCATAGAGTCTAGGCTTTTAGGCTAATTATTCAAGTCCGACTTATTATTTAATAAACCTTACGCAAATATGAATTTTGACTTAATCGTAATAGGAAGTGGCCCAGGTGGGTATCCAGCAGCAATTAGAGCGGCTCAATTAGGCTTAAAAGTAGCCATTATAGAAAAGGAGTCTTTGGGCGGCATCTGTTTGAATTGGGGATGTATTCCTACAAAGGCATTATTAAAAAGTGCACAAGTTTTTGAATATATCAATCATGCGGCTGATTATGGTATTAAGGTTGCCAAACCAGAAGCTGACTTTACCGGCATGATAAATAGAAGTAGAGGTGTAGCAGATGGAATGAGCAAAGGTGTTACTTTTTTATTAAAAAAGAATAAAGTAACCGTTATCAAAGGTTTTGGTAAATTAGCTAGAGGTAAAAAAGTGGAGGTGACGGATGATAAAGGGCAAACAACAACTTACGAAGCTACGAATATCATTGTCGCTACTGGAGGACGAGCTAGACAGTTGCCTAACTTGCCAATTGATGGTCAAAAAATCATCGAGTATAGAAAAGCAATGAGTATGGACAAACAACCCGAAAGTATGGTGGTTGTTGGTGCAGGTGCTATTGGTGTTGAATTTGCTTATTTCTATCATTCTATTGGTACAAAAGTGACCATCGTCGAATTTATGGAGCAAGGATTGGTGCCAAGAGAGGACGCAGATATTTCTAAGCAATTAGGTAGAATTTACAAAAAGAAAGGCATTAAAATTTTAGCCAATACTGCTGTTGAAACAGTAGATACAAAAGGTGCTGGTTGCGTAGTTACCGCTAAAAATAGAAAAACAGGAAAAGTAACTACTATCAATTGCGATGTAGTGCTTTCCGCAGCGGGTGTTAGCCCGAATACGGAGAATATTGGATTGGAAGCATTAGGTATTGTCACCGAAAGAGGGCTAATAAAAGTAGATGAATTTTATAAAACCAATGTAGCGGGTATTTATGCGATTGGGGATGTGATAGCTGGCCCAGCTTTAGCGCACGTTGCAACAGCAGAAGCCATTACTTGTGTAGAGAAAATTGCAGGAGAAAATCCAAGTCCAATAGACTATGGTAATATTCCAGGTTGTACTTACTGTTCTCCAGAGATTGCCTCTGTAGGATATACAGAAGCAGCAGCAAAAGAAGCGGGTTACGATATTAAAGTAGGTAAATTTCCATTTTCTGCTTCTGGAAAAGCGAGTGCAGCAGGTGCTAAAGAAGGATTTGTTAAAATTATCTTTGATGCTAAATATGGGGAGCTTTTAGGCGCGCACATGTTGGGCTATAATGTTACAGAGATGATTGCAGAAATAGTAGCAGTTAGAAAATTAGAAACAACTGGGCATGAATTGATTAAAACGATTCACCCCCACCCAACAATGAGTGAAGCTGTTATGGAAGCAGCTGCGGATGCTTATGGAGAAGTGATTCATTTGTAAAGAAAAAAGATGTCAGAAGTCAGACCGCTTATTTCATAAACTGTCAGAAGTCAGATAGGATTCGGTTAGATTACTCATTATTAGAAATTTACACCTGCCTAATCTGGCTTCTGACAGAAAATTGAAATTTTCGGTCTGACTTCTGACTTCTCATAATGTAATATAATGGTGCAAATTTTTGTAACAGGAGGGACTTTTGATAAAGAATATAATTTTATTACGGGCCAGTTATATTTTAAAGATACCCACTTAAAGGAAATGTTAGTCCGAGGACGATGTAATATCGATATTGATATTAAGACCTTGATGATGGTGGATAGTTTAGAGATGACCGATACGGATAGAGAAATAATTGCCCATAATTGTCGGCGTTCCAATGCAGATGAAATCATTTTAACGCATGGTACAGATACGATGGTTAAAACTGCGGAATATTTAGCCAATGAAAATATTGAAGGGAAAACTATTATTATTACGGGTGCTATGGTTCCTTATGCCTTTGGTACATCTTCTGATGGATTCTTCAATTTAGGAAGTGCCATCGCTTTTGCCCAAGCCTTGCCAGAAGGCGTTTATGTTGCCATGAATGGCCGCTATTATTTATGGCATAATGTTAGGAAAAATCGAGAAACTGGCTTTTTTGAAGAAATTGACTAAGAGAATGAGTTGCGGGTTGCTAGAATGAATTTGAATAGAAATATTCTAGATTCGGCTAATTCATTAGAGTTTATTCAAAATTGTGTACCAACCCGCAACTTGAAATAACCATTTTCTAATTTACCCATTTCTCCCCTAGTCCATAAAATTGTGACTATTATCTAAAAAATCATTATGCAAGTAGATAAAAAACTAATTTCGAAGCTGGAAAAGCTAGCTCGTTTAAAACTATCAGCAGCAGAAAGTACCAAAATTCAAGGGGATTTAAATAATATTCTGCAAATGGTTAGTAAATTAGAGGAGCTAGATTTAGATAATGTCGAACCTTTGATATATATTACGGAAGAGGTAAATGTATTAAGAGAAGATGAGATAAAAAATCAGGTGGATAGAACAGCAGCGCTTTCCAATGCACCTGATAAAAATGCCGAACATTTTAAAGTGCCAAAGGTTATAGATTTATAATAAAGAGAAATCAGATGTCAGACCGAAAATTTTAATTTTCTGTCAGAAGTCAGATGAATCAAGATTAAATCTCTAATAATCAGTTGTCTATACTTTTCAAATCTGAATTCTGACAGTTTATGTAATAAACGGTCTGACTTCTATCATCTAAACCACTAATCACCCGAAGTTAACCTTCTAAATCACCGATCGCCAATGGACCCGATTATTTCGATTAAAAACCTAAAGAAAACGTATATAATGGGCGCTGAAAAAGTGCATGCCCTAAAATCCGTTACCTTAGATATCCAAAAAAATGAATACGTTGCTTTAATGGGACCTTCTGGTTCTGGTAAGTCGACTTTAATGAATTTATTGGGTTGTTTGGATACCCCAACCGCAGGAGAATATGTGCTTAATAATGAAAATGTAAGTACCTTGGATGACGGAGAATTGGCAGAAGTACGGAATAAAGAAATAGGCTTTGTTTTTCAAACATTTAATCTCTTACCGAGATTATCTTCTTTGGAGAATGTTGCTTTACCACTCGTTTATGCAGGTGTTAGCAAAACTGACCGTTTAGATAAAGCAGAAGATACTTTAACCAAGGTAGGTTTAGGCGACCGAGTAGAACATAAACCGAATGAATTATCTGGTGGACAACGACAAAGAGTTGCGATTGCAAGAGCATTAGTCAATGACCCTGCTATTATTTTAGCAGATGAACCAACTGGTAATTTGGATACTAAAACTTCCATTGAAATTATGGAAATTTTTGAAAAACTCCACGAAGCAGGCAATACGATTATTGTCGTTACCCACGAACCTGATATTGCCGCACATGCACATCGAATTATTCGACTTAGAGATGGGTTGATTGAAAAAGATGAAAAGAATGAGAATATAATTAGTGCTTTTGATGCCTCTCACCGATATTTAAGTGGAGAGCATGTGGTGGACTAGATTTTAAAATAATTTCAACTGCCTTTGGTGGAAATTTAGTCATCTAGATTAGAAATAAAAATTATCTACCTTTCAAAATATAGGAAAAAGGAGCTGCTTTACAAGTAACTCCTTTTTTGATTTTATGGCTAAGGCTTTCTTTATGGAATATTATATTTATTTTTAACGAATATAATTTGTCATATTTTATACAAATCCCTGCACCTTTTCAACATCAAAATAATAAAGTTCCTAATTTTGAGTTATTAAGAAGAAAACAAACACTTATTCAAAGCAATCTTCCACAAAGCAATCCATAAAAGACACTTTCTAGACTTAAAAAAGTACGCAATCAATCAGTACCCAATTTTACTTACTCTCCCCTGTAATAACAATCAATCATTTTGATTTACTGGCACTTGCCGAGTAACAACAAATTATTGTCAAAGCATTAGCTTTTGATGTCCTTTAAACCGATTGTTTAGCGCTAGATATTCCTATGCCTATTGGGAATATTCAAGTCCTAAACACAACTAATTTCACACACAAATGATTAAGTATATCCCGTTGCTTAGCCTTTTCTTCGTATTTTTTATGGTCAAAAACGAAGTGTACACGCAAGATTTAATTGAAAGAACCCAACAACAAATTACCCAGCAATCCAACCGAACTGAACCCAACGAATTAGCAAAATTAGTCGCCCAAAATCAACAGAGTACTGCCCGATTTAACGAATTCAACCCTTTTGAAGTCAATGAAACTACAAATTCCTTTGGAGAAGGATATGCATTAGGGAGTGTCCAATTAGACATTAAAGAAGACCAACTAAATGCCTTTATTCGAGAAAAACCCGCTACTACTACCCTAAAAATTCCTGTAGATAAAAAATCTTTTTTTGAATTAGAATTATTCAAAGTAGACCTGTTTGCAGAGAACTTTATCTATCGAGCCAGTGACGGTCGAGATTTAACCACTTTAAATCATGGTGTGTTTTATCGAGGTATTATCAAAGGAGATAATAATTCCATTGCGTCTGCTAGTATTTTTGGTCAGGAAATTAGAATTATGATTGGAGATAACGATGGTAATTATGTTATCGGCAAATTAAAAGATGGGCCAAGTCATGTTTTATATAATGATAGAAAATTACTCTTAGAAGCACCTCCAGGTTGTGTGGTAGGAGATGCGCAAGATTTGGGTAAAGATAAACTCCAAACCCAAGTAGAAAGTACTGCTAGAAATTCGATGGCTAAATGTGTGCCTATCTATGTGGAATGTGATTATGATATGTTTAAAAAACATAATAATTCCGAAGCAAGTGTTATTGCGTTTGTTAGTGCCTTAGTCAATGAAACTGCTACTATTTATGCCAATGAACAAGTAGCTATCTCGCTTTCAGATGTAAAAGTTTGGACAACTACGGATCCTTATGCCAGCTTAAGCAGCACTAGTGCCGTACTACAGCGGTTCGGGCAATTAACCAAAAACAATTATAATGGTCGATTGGCTCATTTTATTTCTACTAGGCGATTAGGTGGTGGAGTGGCTTGGTTAGATGTGCTTTGTTCTAGCTATTTTCTCTCTAGTGGCTACCATGTAGGGCCTTATGCCGTCAGTGCTAGTATGGGTACTTCTATTACCACTTTCCCAACTTATTCTTGGAATGTAGAAGTATTTGCCCATGAAATGGGGCATAATATGGGTTCTCCACACACCCAAAATTGTAGTTGGAATGGTAATAATACGGCTATAGATGCTTGTTCCTATACGGAGGGAGGTTGCCCGAGTACTTATGGTGCTTGTCCTCCTGGAGGTGGTACGATTATGAGTTACTGCCATTTAACCAATTGTGGCATTGACTTTAATAATGGTTTTGGCGCTCAACCTGGTGCTTTAATTAGAAATCGATATAATAATGCGGCTTGTGCGCTGACCTGTGCTACTCCAACTTGTGAGGATGGCGTACAGAATGGAAATGAAGAAGGGGTTGATTGTGGTGGTAGTAGTTGTACTCCTTGTCCCTGTTTTGAAAATCAAGTTACGCTCTCTATTACGCTCGATATTTATCCAGCAGAAACGAGTTGGACACTCAAAAATTCGACAGGGAATACCCTGTATACTGGTGGCAATTATAATCAGATAGGCGCTACGATTAATCAAACTCTAAATTTGCCACCTGCATCGGGTTATCAATTTACCATTAATGATGGTTTTGGCGATGGAATATGTTGTTCTTATGGCAATGGTTCATTTTCTTTAAAAGATAATCAGGGGGAAATAATTGCTAGTGGTGGCGCTTTTGGTGCTTCCTTTTCTACGACCTTTTGTACACAATCAGGAGGCCCTGTAGATAATTGTCCAAATGACCCCAATAAAACAACAGCAGGCTTATGTGGTTGTGGTGTTCCAGATACCGATTCAGATAATGATAATACACCAGATTGTGATGATAATTGCCCCAATGACCCTAATAAAGTGGCTCCTGGAAGTTGTGGCTGCGGTGTTCCAGATACAGATACCAATAATAATGGTACACCAGATTGTAAAGAAGCCAGTTTGTGCCCTGAAAATAATATAATCACTTCAAATTCCTTATCACAAACAACCTTCAATGCTCAAAAAAATCTCATAACCACTGGATCCGTAATTATCAATAATGAAATGACTTTTAAAGCTGGACAAAGCGTCCTTTTAAAATCTGGTTTTCATGCCGTAAAGGGTAGCAATTTCAAAGCAATGATAGAAAATTGTACATCCGTGGGTAATAACTTAAACGAAGAAGAAACACAGTCAAGGAAAAATGAATCAACTACCCTACCCCAACCTTCAACCCTTAATTTAAAAGTGATGCCTAATCCATTTAGAGGAACGACTAAGCTTCAATATTCCTTATCAGCAGCTATGCCCGTTTTAATTCAAGTAATGGATGTCAATGGAAGAGTCGTACAGCTAATAACCGATGGAGTTACTCAACCCGCAGGTATCCATGAAGTATATTTAAATGGCGATGATTTATTGCCAGGTATGTATTATGTCTTTTTAGTAACTCCTAAAAAAATGATTTCAGAGAAGGTTATTTTAATGCGGTAGACTTGATATTCAACTACGAATTCCTCGAATTGATTCAAGGAATTCGTAGTTATAAAATGAAAAAATAAAACGCGTATCTTAATCACAATATCTGTGGAAGTTATCGTGGGGAAAAATCTAGTTTGTCACGGATAACTTTCACGGATAGCAACTTCTGCATTTTATCTTTCTTACCCTCTTAATTTTATAATTTTAAACCCGTTTTAAGAATCCCCTCCTTTCCGAATCCAAACATCTCTTTGAGGAAATGGAATCTCTATTCCGCTTTCTCTAAATTTTCGGTCAATTTCAAAGCGTAAATCACTTTTAACATCCTCTATAATTTCAAATTTCTTAGAAAAAAATAATAATTCAAAATCAAGAGACGAATTGCCAAAATCAGTAAATCGAACTAAAGCAGCAGGTCGTTTTAAAATGAAACTATGTGCTCTAGCTGTTTCTAATAATATTTGTTTAACTAAAGCGGTATCCGTTCCATAAGCCACACCAACAGTTACTTTAAATCGGACTTTATCATCATAATGACTCCAGTTTATGACATTATTAACCACCAGTTTAGAATTGGGTACAATGATGGTAATATTATCTCTAGATTCTATAATGGAAGTCCGTAATCCTATCTTTTTTAAACTACCAATGATACCATCAATTTCCACTACTTCTCCAACTTCAATTCCTCTTTCAAATAATAATAATAAGCCAGAAAAAAGGTCATTAAAGGTTTCCTGTAACCCTAATCCAATACCTACTAATAGGGCTGCAAAACCGCCCCAGAAAACAGTCATATTCACTTGCAAATAATGCAATGCGGTTAGAATAGTTATGACATAAACAAAATAACTAATTAATTGATTTACAGCAAATTGAGTCCCTAAATTTATTTTATTTTTTTGGTAATAACCTAGTAAAATTAATTGGGTCAATGCCCAAACAAAAACCCTTCCTAAAGTCAATACGATTAGTATCGTAATCACTTTACTAAGGTTCAAATCAAAAGGGGTATCTGTGTCTGCATGAAAAGTAAATACGGTAGGATTAAACTGGAAATTTTGGAAAAAAAGAAAAGTAGCGAATAAAAAAATAGCAAACCGTACAGATTGGCTAGCTACCCTATTAGAATTTTGTTTGGTAATATCTTCTAGTCGATAAGATTCGGCTTCATCTATCGCTATTTTTTGCTGGTAATAGCGATTGATGCTTTTTACTAAAAATAAATTAATGAGTTTCGCTAATTGTATAATTAACAAACCTCTTAAAATGGAAATCCAACCTATTTTAAAATATCCATTTGGATAAATATCCTTAGAAAAATCAAGTACATCAACTGTACTAATTAAAAAAAATAAAACTAAACAACTGCCTATTAATCGCTTTAAGCGATGATTGGTTGTCTCGTCTAAACTTCCCTTATTCGTATAGTAAGTCAACGTTTTTTTTACCCCAAAAAGGTAAAATAAAAAAGAAAGTAATCCAATACTTATAACCGCTATTACTTCTACTGTTGTGATTCCTCTTCCACTTATGCTAAATAATACCTGATCTAAAAATTCTTCCATTTATCTTTTGTTGCCTGTTGTCAGTTACCAGCTGCCTGTTAAGACGAAACTGGTAACTGGTAACATAAAATCTTAGTATCCAAATTTCTGTACCCAGCAATTTGGCATAAATCCTACTTTTCCTATTTTGTAAGTAGCTCCATATACCCAATCTTTATTCAATAAAGTTTTACGGTGGCCTCTACTTGGAATCCCATCATCGACTAATAATAAAATAACGGCTTCTCTCACATCTGCTGGTCCCCCTACTAAATTTTCATTTCCATCCGTCATTTGGGAGCATTCTCTTTTTACTCTATCCCAAGGCCAAGAACCATCTGAACCATCATGCCCTGTACTACCTCTTGCTTTTTGGTCTAAACCATGTTTTTTAGCTGCATTATAGATACATGGCGCAGGCTTCAGAATTGACAATGGCGGTGTTCTTCTTAATTCCGCAATTAATTCATCACAAACCGCAATAGAACTACCAAATGATTTACCACTTTGAATATCTCTTTTATACTGTTCAACATAAGTAATGTATCCTCCAGGATTAGACCGCATTAGGTTTATTTCATCCATCATTGCCATTTCCTCGCTAGACATATAGGTTGCTGCAATCGGTGCTGGAGACCCGCTAATACGACGATTTTCAGCCCCTGCCCCATAAGCCGTCGGCGCAGAAGAATTATTTCGGCTTGCTATCAATTGAGCAGGAGGCGGCGTATTATTATTATTTTGTACATTTCCTTGAGGATTATCGTAAAAATCATCATAATCTCTTCCGCTATTTTGATTGTTTCCTCTATCTTGAAAGGTATTCCTATTATTGTTATTAGCCCTAGTTCTATTCGTTCGGTTAGCATTAGTTACCGAGTTACGAACTTGATTATTTAGGTCATCATAAGTTGATATTCTGTCACAAGCACAATCCGAAGAAAGGATAACCGACCCTACTGTCAATTCCTCGCCCGGTTGGATTAGATTAATGTTTCTAAATCTTTGTTCTGTATAACCATATAAATCTGCCAAACCACTTATCGTTTCTCCTGCTTTAATCGTATGTCGATTCCCAGATTGTTTAACATAACTATTAGCAGTATAATTAGTGTTAGCGTTATAATTAGAATTATCACTATCGTTATAAGCATAATTGTCGGTGCCTCTATCTACCAAATCGTCCTGATAATAAGTTGCGCTATTATTGGAATAACCTGGGTCTGAAACGACTAATTCTTGACAAGCATATAAGGTAATACCAGTAGAAATATTATTCCATTGCGCTAACTCAAAAGTAGTTACATTATACTTTTTGGATATTCGATACAGATTCTCTCCACTTTGGACAACATGTATACCCGACCTACTATAATTAGGACATTGGGCAGTTAATTGCATCGTGAAAAAGATAAAAAATAGGGTAAATACATTGTTTTTTTTCATAGTAGCTAAATTTATTTACAGTTTTTAAAGGGAAAAATTTTGTTAGTAGGTTTTATTTCATTTTATTAAAGTGCAGCTAAAATATACTTTGAGACAAATTTAATGGGAGGAATTTGGAATAAATTGATAATAAGCGTTAAATATTGGGTTAAAAATACCGCTTTTTAACTACTAATGAAAATTTTATAAGTATTTGGTGCTATAATTATTTTTCCTCACTTTTGCAGCTTCTTTGGAACCAGTATTCCATTATCTATTTGTCATTAATAAAAATATTAATATGAAAGCTTATGTTTTTCCAGGACAAGGTGCCCAATTTGAAGGCATGGGTAAAGATTTATATGAAAATTCAGAGCAAGCGCACAGTCTCTTTGAACAGGCTAACAGTATATTAGGATATCGACTAAGTGATGTCATGTTTGAAGGAAGTGCAGAAGAATTAAAGCAAACAAAAATCACGCAACCTGCTATATTCTTGCACTCCGTAATAAAAGCTACTTTGGCAGGGGATAATTTTCAACCTGATGTAGTAGCTGGTCATTCCCTAGGTGAATTCTCTGCTTTGGTGGCTAACGGCGTTTTATCTTTGGAAGATGGACTAAAATTAGTTCAACAAAGAGCACTAGCCATGCAAAAGGCTTGTGAAGCAGTGGAGAGTACCATGGCAGCTATAGTTGGACTTAAAGATGAAAAAGTAGAAGCTATTTGCGACGGCATAACAGATGAGATAGTTGTTGCTGCTAATTATAACTGCCCAGGGCAATTGGTTATTTCTGGCTCTATTCCAGGTGTAGAAAAAGCGGTAGAACAATTAAAAGAAGCAGGGGCTAGAAGGGCGATTATTTTAAATGTCGGTGGCGCCTTTCATTCTCCTTTAATGGCACCTGCCGAGGCAGAATTAAAAGCAGCAATAGAAAGTACCCCTTTCCAAACACCCAAATGCCCTATCTATCAAAATGTCAATGCTCAAAAAGCAACTGACCCAAAAGTGATTCAGCAGCATCTAATTGCACAATTAACATCTCCTGTTCGTTGGACGCAAACCATGTTAAATATGATTGAAGCTGGCGTAACTGAATTTGTAGAAGTTGGAGGAACGGGGAAAGTAATTAGAGGCATGATCTTACGAGTGAATCGTCGAATGCCTGTGAGTGCTTTATAAGTAGAAGTTAGAAGTCAGACCGTTTATTTCATAAACTGTCAGATGTCAGATAACCTAGAATTAAATGCCTGATGTTCAATTTATTACATTTTTAAAATCTCGATATTTTAAGATTTTATCTTAAAATCAATATTTAGGTGGTCTTTGACCACTATTTCTAATTAATTTAGAAGGAATCGACTTAGTTTGAGTCGGCAGAATGCTGTCAAAGACAGCAATAATATTGATTTGAAGTTGCAAACTTCAAATATCGAACACCAAAAAATTTATCTGTTACCAAATTACGCTTTCAGACAAATTTTAGTAGTTTTTTATCTGTACCCGTCAAATTCATTCGACGGGTACAGATAAAATGAGTAGCATTTTAGTATCTCAATTTTGTGTTATTTTTGACCTCTCTGAGGTCATTCGATAGTATAATTTTTAGCCTTTTTTTATCTGTACCCGTCAAATTCATTCGCCGATACGTGTTAAAATAGAAAGTGCTTCCAAAATCAATCTGGAAGCACTTTCTTATTTAAAGTCTTAATTTTTTATAATGCTTTGTGCGCGCCGTCACAAAATCCATTCGCATTTTTCGTCTGCTTACACGTACAGAAATGTACTGCTTTTGATTCCGCACAAGCCATTACATTTGGTCGGTATTCTGTTCCTTTATGCGCACCATTACAAAAAGGTTGCTTATCAGAAAGGCCACAAGTACACCAAGCATATTTTTTGCCTTCTACCATTTCTATTTTAATAGGGGAGGTTCCAGCGATTTTAGGTAAATCCATTGAGTTAAATATTTTTTAGATTAAAATTTAGTTTTTGTCTTTTAGTAGCGGATAAAAAATAAGTTGAACAATTATTGTTGGATTATCCTGCGGATTTTAAGTCCCTACAGATGTTAACTATTCAAATTGTTTTTTCAGCATTAATTAATTGCTAACTGGTATAACTTCCTTTTTTCAGGAAAGTTTAATTAGCCATCTTATTCAGAATTAGTCTAAATGCATATTAATTTATCCTTCTTCTATAGGATCAGCTTTCAAAGTAAAAGTTCTACTTACTGGATTAATTGGACTATCTACTTTATTGCCAGCTTTGTCTAATAAAGTCAACGTGACTGTATTCTCCCCCATTGGTAAACCTTCGATATAATATGGTTGCCATTTTGCAATAGTATGCGTTTCTCCATTAATTTCTGCCTTTACCGAATAATCTGCACCTAAGTTAGCATTTAATAAGTAAAAATCAAGCATTACTTTATCCGTATTCGCCTTTCCTACATAAGTTCCTTTTGGGCGACTATAAAACAAAGTTGGGTTTGTGATTGGCTCACTTTTTATCATTGTTCCATCTTTCATGGTCGCATTTAAACCAACAAAAGCTGTTGGTGATTTAATACTCTCATGATAAGAACGAGACAAGAAAGCTAATAACTGATGGTCGCCATCTGCCACTTCATGTTCAAATTCATTGACATATTTAGCCGCATAAGGTGCTTTACCTACGATTAAATGAATGTGTTGTCCTTTTCCTGAATTAGCGCACATTTTGGCAGCCGCATCTGGCGTTTGTTGTCCTAATTCGTAGCCTTCTCCACCCACTTCAAAATTGAATTTACCATCCTTATAAAACATAGACTCAATCTCTGCTTTGGAATAATCCTGAGAAGGTTGAAAAGGTGTTAGTGTATATTTAGCCGCAGGCGCCACTACTTTTTCTGGCATTTTTTCTGCTACCTTTTTAGATTCATTTTTACAGCTAAAAAGTAATGCCATCAGGCAACATAGGAGGATTGTAAATCTCATTATTAATAATTTTGATGTTATTGAAAGTAATTTTTGCTTTTAAAATTGTAAAGCTAGTTGAAAGTTTACACTTTCAATAAAAATAATTGTCCTCTGGTCGTCATCTTAAGTACAAGGATTGAAGAAAGCGCTTATTTACTGGTTAGAGCTTTTAGTCCTAACCAGCAAATAATAGAAAAAGCCCTTCTACAATAATAGTAGAAAGGCTTTGATCATTTATAAGAATCAATCTTTTTATCTAAGTGAAAGCTCAATAATTAGTGCATTAACTTCACAAATTGCTCAGAAGTAATTTTCCAATCTGAACCAGTAACTTCTAGGAAGTAATTCCCCTGTACTAATTTTTGTACATCAACCACAGCTGTATTATTCCCTTTTTGAATGGCTAAATCCTGCTCTATCACTACTTGACCATTCCTACTCAAAATAGTCAATTTCGCAGTTTCTCCTTTTCTTCCCCAATCAAAACTAGTCGTCAAATAATCTACTGACGGATTTGGAAATAAGGTTAAGTTAATTTTGTTTAATTCAATATGCTCTAAGGCTGTTAAATTGCCTCCGCAAGGCACGCTATTTTCAAGTACATTTCCAATATAGGCATCTCCTTGTGCACCGAGAATCGTCAATTGATTGCCCACATTGACATTCTTAGAATTAGGTGGGGCAAAAGCATCTGTCCAATTATCAATTAACGTAATTGTTCCTTGGCATTCCAATAGGTTAGTAAAAGCAAACAATGGCACTTCTACCCCCTTTTCGTATTTAAGGTTCTTTGTCCCTTGCGTCACTAAACCGAAAGAAATATAATCAAAATCAGGAGATTCCGCAGGAGATTCCGTTAGGCTATTTCGCTCCCAAATTACCCCTTCTTGTAAATTAAAAATTTGGTCAACGGCTACCCCTTTTGAAGGCGCTTTTAACGTTACTTGTCCTGTACTCGTTAGATTTAAAGGATTTGTAAAAGTAACTTCTGGTATTAAAGAAACCTGATACGTTTTACCATCTTCTAATAAAACTAACTTAAATTTCACTTGTGCAACTAACCCATTAGTGATTAATAATAGGCAGTAAATAAGGAGTGTGTTTTTTAAAGTATTCATTATTTTGATCAACTGATTTTTGAATTTTATTTCTAGTTCGCATCTATATAAACTTCAAATCCAACCTCTCCTTCCATTAAAACTACTCTCCTTAGAAAATTTGAGGTTGATTTTGAAGTTGAGCTTGCACTTGAAATAGTATTTTATCTCGGTATCTGTTCTCTAATAATAAAAATGGTGGACCCGCTTGAATTATTTGGATGTAAGAAAACATTAAAAAAGATGACATCAGGGTCATTTCCACTACCTAAATACACGGAAGAACCTTTCATATCATAGTCTCCCCTATAATAACCAAAACTTACATGATTATAATTAGAATTGATATTTAGTGGGTCGGTAATCACATCAAAGAAGACAGGGTCTCTGTCATTAGCGATTCCGCTATAAATAATTTTTCTATCTGCATTTCCATCACCTGCCCATAATACTAATTTTGATTGAATCGTATCCATAGCGTTTGTACCATAAGCGGCTGTTCCTCCCCCACCAGGTACAGTAAAATCTAAAGGAGCAAAAACACTCGTACTAAAAGGTTGAGCTATTTTAGTCATGACCCCTAAATGATTTCTATGTCTAATAGATAAGAAGTAGTTTCCGCTAGGCAACAGTTCAAAAGCAACAGGAGAAACACCATCTACATCAACAATATCTCCATCTCTTTGAATTAAAGCCGATCTGGAAGCAACAGGAATCGTATCCCCAGCAGTCAATAACTCTAAATAGACCCAATCAACAATAGCATCTGGTCCAACTACACTTAAAACAGCTCCTGGGTTGGCAATTATTTCGTTACCGCCTCCATTTTTAGGAACAAATTGATACGCTCCAATTAATCTTGGCCAAGTTGAATAAGGCTCAATAATCGGCAGTAAATTTAATTTGCGCAAGCTATCATGCATTAAAAGCGTAGTTCTATCATAAGCACCTTCTAGAATGACCCTTGCAGATACTGCTAAGGTATTTTTTACTAAAATAATAGCCATACTAGTATCGCAAGTCAAAGATGGGTCGCAAACTTGATACCAAATCGTATCGTATCCAGCAAAGGAAATAGCAGGCGTATATTGAATACTATCTTGATTTAAGACGATTGCCGTATTACCAGCTTTTGGGCCGTTAATGATGCTCGTAATTAAATTATCTCCATTAGGTTCTATATCATTATCTTGTACATCTATATTCACGGAGATACCAGGAATCGTTGTTGCCTCATCTGGATAAGCTACAGGCGGAATATTATTTGGATCGGTAATAACCACAATTAATAGCGCCGTATCCATCAGCCCTCCTGTATCCGTAATTTTATAAGTAATCGTATCTAGGCCAAGGAAGCCAGTAGGTGCCGTATAATTAACCAAATTACTAGTCACTGTTAGACCGACTCCCTGAGTTGAATTTCCTATAGTCGATACTGTTAATGCATTCCCCTCTATATCTTGGTCATTGGTCAAAACAGTAAGTTGGGCATTCATAGTATCTTTCGCTAAAAAGACCGTGTCGTTGACTGCAATAGGTGCATCATTTATTGGCGTAACAGTAAATAATATCCAAGCAGTTGAGCAACCCATCGACGTATCACAGACGGTATATTGTAAAGAATCTATCCCATTAAAATTGAGTAATGGTGTATAACTAACACTACTATCTCCAAAAATAGTGGCTGTTCCTCCGTTTATCGGCGTCGCAATTGCCGTTAGTTTTAAAGTATCTCCTAGCCCATTTATATCATTATCATTCACCAATACATTAATGGTAGAAAGGCCGCTATCCTCCGCAATAGTCAAAGCATCGTTAACCGCATTTGGTGGTGTGTTGACAAAACCAATGGCAACGATAACCATTCCATTAGCACAAAGATTAGAAGTATCACAAACGGTATAATGAATCGTATCAAGCCCGCTGAAACCAGGTTGTGGTGTATAAATGATAGCATCATTTCCAAGAAGTGTTGCCATTCCGTTAGCAACAGTAGGACTAATTATCATACTAATGATTAAGGTATCATCATCTACATCGGTATCATTTAATAGAGGGAAAACACTAACATTGCTTGTATCTTGTGGAATCACCAAAGTGTCTATATTGGCAATAGGCGCATCATTAACAGGTAAAACCGTAATCGTTACGTTTGCGGTATCACATAAGCCTAAAGTATCGCAAATTTTATAGACAACTACTTGTATCCCCGTAAAGTCAGCAGGAAGAATCACGATAATAGAATCTCCATTTAAGGTATCTGCCATCATGGTTGAACTAATAATCGAAGTGGTAAAGGTATCGCCATCGCCATCTGAATCATTGTCCTGAACATCAACCACAGCATTAATAGCATCTTCATTAATGGTTAAGAAATCATCCATTGCTATAGGTGCTTCATTGACCGATTGTACGGTTACAAATACCGTATCCGTATCACAAGCATTGGAAGTATCACAAACACTATAAATAATTGTGTCTATTCCGAAGAAATTTAATGCAGGTGTATACACTATAAGTGTGTCATCAATTACTGGTGCGGTACCTCCACTCGTTGGTGGGGCAATGACCGTAACAAATAAGGAATCACCCATATCAATATCTGTATCATTAATAGTTACAGGTATTAATACATTACTCATATCTTCTATAATGGTAATAGAATCCGTATTCGCTATTGGCGCATCATTCTTAGGAGCAATTTCGATAACCAGTACGCCAACACTACAAGTATCTTGTGGATCACAAACTTGATAAGCCAATACATCAATCCCATTTACATCAGGCGTTGGCGTATAGGCAATCGTAGAATCAGATATAGTAGTTACTATTCCTTTGCTTGGTATGGTCAAAATCGTTGCTTTCAAGGCATCCCCATCTGCATCGGTATCATTGGCTAGTATATTTATTAAACTAATAGTCGCATCCTCCATAATCCTTAAGGTATCACTATTTGCCATGGGCATATCATTGACGGATTGAACCGTAAGGTATATTTTAGCAGCCGCACAATTATTAAAATCGTCACAAACCCAATATTCAATAGAATCTAATCCATTGAAATCAGTGTCGGGCATGTATTGAATGGAATCATTATTAACGGTTGCATTCACCCCATGAACGGCATCTGTTATAATAATTGTTGTCAATTGGTCTCCTTCTGGATCGGTATCATTCGCTTGCACATCTATGATTTCAAAAAAGGCATCTTCCAAAAGAACCAATGTATCATTAGTCGCAACTGGTCGATCATTAATAGTCATGACAATCATTGCGGTATCACTACAAGTATTCCCATCTGTTACTTCAACTATAATGGTATCCAAATGACTTAAGGTACTAGTCGTAAAAGTAGCAGTGGCACTAGCTGCACCCTGAGGCAAATTATTAACAAAAAATTGGTAAGCAGTTCCACCTCCTGCACTAAAAGTTACTGGCTGTCCTATACCAACAGCGTTATTCATAGCATCTGAAACCAAGGTAGCTAATGGAATAGTATCCACTATCATCGTAATAATTCCAGCCGTATCGACACAACCATTTGCATTTGTAGCTACGACAGTAACTTGGTCAGCATGATTTAAAGTAATTGAGGAGAAGGTAGTTGAAGCAGAAGGACCTTGTTGACTTAAATTATTGACTAAAAATTCATAAGTATCTCCACCTGTTGCCGTGAAAGTAACCATATCACCTTGGCAAATCGTTGTATTATTGGCCGCAATTACCGCTACTGGAATAGTATCAATCGTCACCGTAAAAAAAGCGGATATACTGCTACATGTTTTATTATCTATAATTGCATAAGAAACGTTTACTGTCCCTGCGCTTATTGGTTGTAATACACCACCAGCATTTATCGAAGCACTACCCGTACCATTTGTGACTAACCAAGAAATAACATTTCCTCCATTTCCTCCACTCGGATTAGCGGTTAAAGTAATGCTATCTCCCATACACACTTGATTAAGACCAGTTATTGGACCTGCAACAGGGAGCGTTAAGATAATAATCGTGTGAGCATTAGAAGTATCTTTACAGCCATTAGTATCGGTTACGACTGCCCTAATATTCGCAAATCCATTGCTCACAGCAGTAATTAAACCATCTGAGGCAACCGTTGCTGTCGTCATATCAGAAGTTAACCAAGTTGTATCCGTATAACTTCCAGAACCACCTGAAACGTTAAATGGTAAATAAATCGCATCATTGATACAAATTTCCGTCAATGCTCCAGTAATAATAGGATTTGGTTTCTGATTAACTGTAATTTTTACTGTATCAACAGCAGCCGTGCATTGTATCCCACTTACGGTAGAAGTGTCTATTCTTCTAAACCAAGTATCTACAATAATTGGGCTTGTTGGTGTAAATGTAGAATCCGTTGCCCCAGCAATAGAAACCCAAGTACCGCTAGTAACCCGAGATTCCCAACCGAAAGTTAACATTCCATCAGCCATGGAAGAAATTCCTGTGATAGGATTTGGAATCGAACCTTCACAAATAATTTGGTCTGCGCTTAATACTGTACTAATAGTAATATTATTCACAATAATGTTAACCGTATCAATTGCCACTTCGCATTGGCTAGTACCTAAAGTAGATATATCTATTCGCTGATAAGCACTATCTTCTAATAATAACCCCGGTGCGTAAAAACTATTCGTAGCATTAGGTATTGCTGTAAATCCAACACCCGTTCCATATTCCCAGCGATGGCTAATCACGCCATCTCCCATAGAGGCAATTCCAGATAGTATAGTTGGTGCAAATTCTTGACAAGCAATTTGGTCTAACCCTAACGTCCCTAAATTGGTCAAATTATTAACCACAATTTTAATAGTATCTACTACCACGACGCATTGAATACCATTAAACGTTGAGGTATCAATTCGGCGATACCATATATCTTCCAAAATAGCTGGTGGTGCATAAGTGCTATTGGTTGCATTTGCAATTGGAGACCACGGCATACCAGCAATTTTTGATTCCCAACCGTAAGTAATTGGGCCATCTCCTGTAGATCCTGATCCAGTAATAGTCCCAATTAAGTCACCCGCACAAATCGTATCATTAGGATTGGTTAAATTACCAACAAATCCAAAATTGTTAATCGCAATTTTTATTGGCCCTACTGTATCTATACATATTAATCCTCCCAAATCGGAAGTATCTATTCGCCGATACCAAGTATCTTGCGTAAGCATTGGAGCCGAATAATCAAATCCATTCGCTCCTATAATTGTCGAGTAATTAGCGCCATTATCAATTGAAAATTCCCAACCATAACTAAGCGTTCCATCTGCATTAGCAGCAGTTCCTGATAAAGAACCTGGAGAAACGCCTGAGCAAATAGTCTTATCATTGCCAATAGTACCATTTAGCGTAAAGTTATTTACCTTTATTTTAACCGTATCTACAATCTCCCAACATTTTTTTCCCATTAAACCAACCGTATCTATTCGACGATACCAAGTGTCTGTATTGATAGTAGCTATTGGGGTATAAGTCGAACCTATTGCACCTACGATAGTATTCCAATTGGCACTATCCGTAGATAATTCCCAACCATAGGCTATCAGGTCTCCTCCTGTGCTTGGTGTTCCCGTAATCATATTTGGGATACTTGGACAAATTACTTGGTCAAGGCTAGTTAAAGTACCTTTTGTCGTAAAATCATTCAAGAATATTTTTACCGTATCTATGATTTCAATACAAGCTATACCATTTAAAGTAGAAGTATCTACCCGTCTAAACCAAGTCTCTACAGCAATAGCGCTTGGAGGCATATAAGTGGAATCAGTCGCTCCTGGAATGGGCATCCAAATGCCGCCACCAATTCTAGTTTCCCAACCAAAAGTAAGGACACCATCTGCCATCGAGGAAGTTCCAGCAATAAGGCTAGGTAGTTCTCCCACACAAACAACTTGATCAACGCCTAAGACTGCACTTGCTGTTATATTATTAACGGTTATTTTAAGGGTATCTACTGGAATTTCACATATCTCACCACCAAAATTAGCTATATCAACTCTACGAAACCAAGTATCAACACTAAGTGCCCCAGGATTATAATCTATAGAATCAGTACCTATAATTGGCATAAACAGTCCCGTTCCACTAAGCGCAGATTCCCAGCGATAGGAAGTTGCGCCAACAGAAATACCCGTTCCTGTTAACAAGATAGGCGTATCGTTCCTACAAATAGTCTGATTCGACTGTAAATTTCCAATAATAATGATTTCATTCACTGTTGGCCCAACGAGGCTATCAAGTGGAGAAGTTGAACTCATACAACTTGGCGTATCTCCATTATCGACAATACTGGTTAAATATATTTTTGCTGCATCGCCTGCAAAATGAACCCCTTCTAGTAAACTTAAACTATCTCCACTAGCAACATTAGGAAAGGTCAAACCATTAATCGCTACATCATAAGGCCCCGTTCCAATAGTTGTTGTAAAGGTCACTTTAAAGGTATCACTTTGACAAACCGCAGTAACCCCTGGATTAGTGGCAGCTATTGTACCTGTAGGTCGAGGAATCACATTAATAGGCACACAGGTAGTTTGTGCATCAATCAAGGCTTGTCCACCCTCTGCATCTAGAGGATCCAAAATAGAAGTTGTAATCATTAAGAAGGAATTATCTTCTACAGGATAAGCAAGAATATGATCCGTATTAAAAGTATGTGTAGTTGAACTAATTGTAACAGACTCAACATCGGTTATGTCAGCAGCTCCGCAACTTGCAGGTCCAGAAGTACCTAAATACCAAGTTATTTGTGCCGCTACATCTCCGCCTGGAAAACCAGATGGATCTGGTAAATTATCCAAAGTAAAGACCAAATTGTCTCCTTCACAAAAAGAATAAGTAGTACTGCTAAAAGTAGGGGCACTGAATTGAGCAAATAAATTCCCCTTTCCTAAAAATAGGCTTCCTAAAATAAAAAGGATCATTAATTTTCCTTTAAATTTAATAGGATTATTTTGACTTGAAACAACAGAAAGCCTCCTCTTAATCCTGCTTGGATTAAAAAAAAGGCTTATTAATTGTCTAAATTTCAGAAGTCCTTTGTTTATTAGGTGCGTTCTGTTCATTTTAGAGGATAATTTTGATTCTTATAAATAAAAGACGGTTACTTTAACTAAGTAATTGGTGTTTTTCTTAGATTGAGGATTTGGAAAGCACGCTGATTGGTATAGGTTTTAATGCTAATGGTAGTAAAAACAGGTAGGACTTTCTATTTTTTAAAAGGCATCCCTTATTTTTTAAAAAGAGTCTAATAAAAAATAGCAAGTCTATTAATATTTGTAGCTAAATTGAAAAAAATAATTGATTAACATATTTCTATTGGCCAGTCAATTATCTTAAATTATTAATAAACAACAATAGATATTATTATTTTTTTAATATATAATAAATAACCAAGTCTATGCCAAAAATGACTTTTTTTGTAAATATTGTGACATTCTTTAATAAATTCGTCTTTTAAAGGGGAAGGAAGGAAAATAATAAAAGCAACATCAAGACAATTCTAAAAATTTTCATAGAGATAAAATTTAAAATATATACTTTAGCAAGATATTGAGTAGAAAAAATGGAATCGAAATATTTTCCTAACAGTTAATCAACTTTATGTATTCAAAAATATTTGCAAAAAATTTATTGAGCCTATTTTTTCTCCTCTTCTTTTTTATTCATTCTTCTTGTCAAAAATATACCGTTGATAAGTTACCTGCTACGCAAATTCATTTTGGAGAAGGGGGCGGTATTACTGGTGGAATAACAGAATATTGTTTGTTAAAAAATGGACAACTTTTTGATAAAAAACATTTTACCCAAGATTATAAATCTTTCAAAAAGGTAAAAAAGAAAATTGCAAAAAAATCCTTTAAGAAATGTAAGAAAATGAATATGGAGACCATTAATTTAAATAATCCTGGTGACAAATATTATTTTATTACTTACCAAACAGATAAAATAAATCACAAAATCACTTGGGGAGGGAATAAGGGCAAAGTCTCTCCTGAAATAGAAGCATTATATGCTGATTTAAAAGCCTTAATAATGGAATAAGTATCGGCGAATTCATTCGATAATATTTCAAGGCGAATGAATTCGCCGATACGAAACCATCCATAAAAATTAACCACTCTTTATAAAGCTAATTTTACCATGAAGTACTTTTATTTTTTATTAATAACTTGTTTTTTTTCAACGACTGCCTTAGGGCAAATTGGAAAACCTCTTCATACGCCTTCTACATCGAAAGATGATGTAAAAAGAGTTTTGAAACCTATTCAATCTGGTCCATTAAATAGCATCCCATCTGCTAGAACTTCAGTCATCACTGCTTTTGCACCGCCTACGCAACCAATCTCTGTCTATCGGACACCAGCTAGTAAGCGAGTCAAGGTCGTACAGCGCTCTAAAACAGGTGCACCTATTATGATTAAAGGCACTTTAGAAGATGTCAGTGCTGGACGGGATATTAATTTACAGGTATTTGATTATTTACAAGCTATCAAAGCACCTATTGCTATTAAAAATCCAACAGAAGAGTTTAAATTGATCGACAAAAAAACGGATGAGTTGGGTCAAACGCATTTTAAAATGCAGCAAACCTATAAGGGCATTAAAGTACACGGTGGACAGGTTTGGCTACATGCCGAAGACGGAAAAGTGAACCTCTTTAATGGTCGGAATTACCCAACACCAATCTTAGAAAATGTAACTCCTTCTATTTCAAAGTCTGCGGCACAAGCAATAGCGAAGCAAGATGTAAGTTTAAAAACAACCATTAAAACCCTAAGCGGACTTGAACAAAAATTAATTGGCGAGCAAAAAGAACCAGAATTATTAGTTTATCATCCACTGAATAGTAACAAAGCTCAATTGGCTTGGCATTACCGTTTTCATCCGAATGTATCTAATGAATGGGAATATTTTATTGATGCCCAATCAGGTGAAATTATTAATGCTTATAAAACGCTTTGTCAGCTACATTATCATACAGAATCTGATACTAAAAGTGAGGAATGCGTTGATAATGATAACTCACACCCCGTAACTCCCGATAATTCGACACAACCGACAACTCGCAACACCCCACAAAATGGCCCTGCCGTCTCGAATGCCACAGATTTAAATGGATTCAACCAAACGATGAATACTTATGAAATTGGGAGCAATTTTTTCTTAATTGACGCTTCTCGTCCAATGTATAATAGTAGCCGTTCTAAATTACCAAACGACCCCGTTGGCGCTGTCTGGACGATTAACGCACAAAATAAGTATCCTGAAAATAGAGATTTTGAAGCGATTCATGTAGTCACCAATAATAATAATTGGAGTGATCCCATTTCTGTTTCAGCGCATAGTAATGCTGGTTTTGCTTATGATTATTTCCGTACCACTTTTGGTAGAAATTCGATTAATGGCAATGGAGGAACAGTGCTATCTGTTATTAATGTTTCTGATGAAGATGGTTCTGGTTTAGACAATGCTTTTTGGACGGGTACGGCTATGATGTACGGAAACGGGAAAACTGCATTTGAGCCTTTGGCAAAGTCACTCGATGTAGCAGGACACGAAATTGCCCATGGGGTCATACAAAATACTGCCAACCTACTCTATCAGGGAGAATCAGGCGCTATGAATGAATCCTTTGCGGATGTTTTTGGTGTTTTAATAGACCGAGATGATTACTTATTAGGAGAAGATGTAGTGAATCGAAATATTTTCAGGTCAGGTGCATTGAGAGATATGGCAGACCCTAATAATGGGGGTACTCGCTTAGGGGATCCTGGTTATCAACCTGCAAGTGTAAGTCAACAATTTTTTGGCAAACAAGATAATGGTGGCGTACATATTAATAGTGGTATTACCAATAGAGCTTTTTTCTTAGTGGCGAATAATATTGGCAAAGATAAGGCAGAGCAAATCTATTACCGAGCACTAACCACTTACTTAGTAAGAACTTCTCAGTTTGTTGATTTAAGAGCTTCCTTGATGCAATCCGCTAGAGATATTCATGGTACTGGTAGTCAAGAAGTAGCGGTAATTGCTCAAGCTTTTGATGCAGTTGGAATTCAAGGAGAAGCTGCTGAAGCACCTGATAATACCAATCCAGGTGGACAAGAAGATATTGAAGTGGATGTCAATTTAGGTAGTGATTTTGTCCTTTTTACAAATAACGATAAAAGTAATTTATCTGTAGCAGATGGGAATGGGGAAATTTTAGCTTCGCCATTTACAAATACAGGTATTCTAAGTCGGCCAAGTGTAACAGATGATGGTCAATTCATTGTTTTTGTTGCAGCAGATAAAACCATTCATTTAATTACAATTGATGCAAATGGACAAGGAGAGGAAGAAATATTACAACCTGATCCAATCTGGAGAAATGTTGCTGTATCTAAAGACGGTTTTAGAATTGCCGCTTTGCAAGATGAAATATCGAATACGATTGATGTTTATGATTTCACTTTAGAAGCATGGCAAACTTTTGAGTTATACAATCCTACTTTTGCAGAAGGTATTTCAACAGGAGAAGTCGATTATGCCGATGTGCTAGAATTTGATTTTTCAGGAGAATTTGTGATGTATGATGCACAAAATACCCTGAGAGGTGATTTTGGTGGTAGTGACCTAACCTTTTGGGACATTGGTTTTGTCAAAGTTTATGATGGGAGCATTGATAATTTTGAACAAGATGTGGAGAATAATATTTTTAAATTATTCAGTAATTTAGAAGCAGATGTCAGTGTAGGAAATCCTACTTTCTCTAAAAATTCTCCTGATATCATTGCTTATGATTATATAGATATAATCGACCCCAATGAGGTTAATTACGAATTAAGAGGGATTAATATTACGACCAATACGACTAAAACATTATTCCGTAACCAAAGTACTAGTGTTCCTAGTTATGCTAGATTAGATGACCAAATCATCTTTAATGCAGTGACTACTCAAGAAAACAATGTGATTGCTACGTTGCCTTTAGCCGAGGATAAAATTTCCGCTAGTGGAGACCCATCTATTCTTGTTTCTGCGCCTGATGGTGCGCAATGGGGCGTTTGGTTTTCTGATGGTATTCGTTCTTTAACTAGTACCAGTACCAATGAATTAGAAAAAGCTATTTTCGATTTACAAATAGCGCCTAATCCGTTCTCAGACAACTTGACCGTTCAATTTATTTTGGAAGAAAAGAAAGATTTATTATTGGAAGTGTATAATACTTTAGGGCAAGTTCAACTAAATCAAAAAGTAGCTGCCAATATAGGCTTAAATACGCAACAAGTGAATACACAACATTTGTCTGAAGGGACTTATTTTGTAACGCTTAAGTCTGGGGAAGGAATTGTGACGAGAAAAGTAGTGAAATAGAAATCAATTCTCTACAAGGCGGCTGTTTTCCACAGCCACCTTCTTTAGTCTAGATTAGGGCGAACGAAAAGTAGAAATTTTAATATATAACTCATTGAAAAAATTGGTAGTCGATGTTTGAAGATTGCATCCATAGCCGTCAGGCTAAGAAAAATGATGCTGATAATCAGTTATTTACGATGATGCCGATGTTTGAAGATTTCATCTTCAAACCAATATTTATTAGGTTTTTAACCTAAATATCTTAAAAAAAATAGCCATTTTAATTTCTTAGCCTGACGGCTATGGATCGCATCTTCAAACCAATATTTCAAAAGTTTTCAACTTTTATCAGTTGATTACATATTATGAAAACGACTTTTCGTTCGCCCTATAGTCTAGATATACTTAAAACAGGGCGGCTGTGGAAAACAGTCGCCCTGTAATATTTACTCCAAAAATCCTTCATTATCCAACCAATCTCCAAATCGTTCAATCCATTGGTCAGCAGGTAAGTTTTGTTTCCGCATGCCGAAGCCATGACCGCCTTTAGCATACATGTGTAATTCTGCACTTTTTCCCGCCTTTAACCAAGCAGTATATAACTTCACACTAGCTGGTGCTAAATTTAGAGGGTCGTCAGAGGCACAAACGATAAAAATTGGTGGCGCATCTGCTGGCGTAGTGCTTTGAGGAATAACGTCCATCCATGCATAGACTGGTACAATAAAATTAGGCTTATTCGCAGGAACATAATTAAAAGTTGCCCCCATAGTTACCGCTCCGCCAGCAGAGAAACCCATAATTCCAATTTTATTGGGGTCTATCTCATACTTTTCCGCAGCTTCTCTCACATATTGAATGGCATTTAAACCATCACTAATCCCTAAAGGCAACACATTTCCTGCTTTTAGTAGTACTCGTTCGCCATCATCATTCAATTCTTTTGTGGCATCTTCTCCTGTTGGTACTAAGCGATATTTTAGCACAAAAGCAGTCACGCCTCGTTCCGCCAACCATTTTGCGACTTGATTCCCTTCACTTTCGATAGACAAAGCATACATGCCGCCACCAGGACAAATAACGACCGCAGCTCCTGTTTTTTTTTCTCGGCTTGGTTGAAAAACCTGCATGGTGGGTTTAATGACATTTGTAACGACCTCTGTTTGCCAAATTTCAGAAAAGTATTCCTTTTCTTTTTTGTTCCATTTTATAGATTCGTCCGTTTCTGTAACAGGTAAATTTATTGTTTCTTGAGCCATCAAAGGTATAACGAAAACAGTAAAAAGGAAAAATAGGGAAAATCGTTGCATAGCATTTTATTTTTGATTAAAAAATCAAAGTTAAAAATACTTCTCAGGATTTACAGGCTTTCCATCTTTTAACACTTCATAATGTAAATGTGGGGCAGTTGACAATCCAGAACTCCCTACCCTGCCTATTAAATCTCCTTTCTTCACTTCTGTTCCTGTTTTTACTTCAAATACCGATAATTGGGAATATAAAGTTTGGTAGGTATTATCATGTTTCAGCACTATCATTTTTCCATATTTGTTATGGGTAACTGCCTTTTCTACCACACCATCAGCAGTGGCAAAAATGGGCGTTCCAGTACTCGCTTTTAAGTCGATTCCTCTGTGCATTTTCTTTTCCTTAAAAATAGGATGAAATCGCATACCAAAACCACTTGTGATTTTTAATTTTTCATTTAGTGGAGAACGGCTTGGTGGGTCAAATTGATGCACAAAAACGGGACTTGGCACAGCGCCTTTTTTTTGATTACTAAGATTTGGCAAGTCATTTTGAAAAACATGATCCGAAGCGGCTACCGAAGCTTCTACGTCCATGAATATGGAATGATCAACATACTCTTTTTCATCGGGTAAAATCGGCGTATAATAAATAAACAATCCAAATAATAATAAGGCAGCACCCGCTGCCATTAATCTGCTTACTTTTTTCATAGATGTAGATTTATAGGCTAATAAAGTTATAGTTTCTGCTTCAATCGCAGTCAAATGCTTTTCTTCCATTGCTCCAAATACATAGTGAATGGCTTCAACAAAAGGATAGCCTTTTTCCATTTCTGCTTCTACCAAGCAAAATGGTCTACCATTTCTGCTTCCAAAGGCTGATAGGATAAGCCAGTTGCCTTTAATTTTTCAATAATAAAGTCTAGTTGATTATCGGATAAAATCATTTTTATTTTTTTGACTTAATTTAAGTAAAATGGAAAAACTGGTAGTGAAGCCTTTAGGCTTTCCTACCAGTTACTCCACGCCTAAAAGCCCCTGCATCATTCCAAAAAAAGCAGTAATCTCTTCAATTTTAGAAACAGTTGCTTCATCGCCTTTAGGAGTCAACAAATAATATTTCCTAACTCGTTTGCCAATAAAAATTTTATCAGTCACCACTAAACCATCCGCCTCTAGTTTATGTAAGGTTGGGTAGAGTGCGCCTTCCCGCAATTCTAATTGTCCATCAGTTAATTCTTTTACCTTTTGCGTAATTTCATAACCGTACATCCGACCATTATCCGCTAATTGTTTGAGGATAATAGTTTTTAAAGTGCCTTTTAATAGTTCTTTTGAATACATAGGACAAAGATACATCAAAGTCTGATGCATTAATAAATAATATCTAATTTTTTTTAATTTATTTTGAAAATCAAATAGATTTAGCGATTTTACGCCTCGTTTCAAGTTAAAACAAGTAAAAATTTTAAGTAACTCGAATAAAAATCGAGATTTTTTTTGCTAAAAAAATAAAGGATGCTAAATTCAAAAATTGCAGGAATCGGTCATTATGTACCAAAAAAAGTGGTCACCAATAATGATTTAACCAAAGTAATGGATACTTCTGATGAATGGATCCAAGAAAGAACAGGAATTAAAGAACGACGATATGCGGAGAAACATAAGGAAACTACCGCCACCATGGGGGCAGCAGCGGCTCGCATTGCCATAGAGCGAGCAGGAATTACACCAGAGGAAGTAGACTTTATTGTTTTTGCAACTTTAAGCCCAGATTATTACTTTCCAGGCAGTGGCGTTTTAATGCAAAGAGAATTAGGCATTACCAAAACAGAAATTGGCGCTTTAGATATTAGGAATCAGTGTTCAGGTTTTATTTATGGTTTGTCTATTGCTGACCAATTTGTTAAAACAGGCATGTATAAAAATGTTTTAGTAGTTGGGTCAGAGATGCACTCCATGGGGCTTGATTTTAGTACGAAGGGCAGAAATGTAACAGTAATCTTTGGAGATGGTGCAGGTGCTGCGTTGATTCAACCAACGGAAGAAGTAGGAAAAGGTATTCTAACTACAAAGTTACATTCTGATGGAACGTATGCAGAAAAATTAGCTTTCATTAGCCCTGGTTCTCATGGAGGTTATCATGCAGATAAATTAGGTTTAGAAGATAGGTTTGGCTTTGATAAAGATGTAGAGTTCGGAGAAATTTTCGCTACTCAAAAGATGCTAGATGACGGGCAATTATATCCAGAAATGGAAGGCCAATTCGTATTTAAATTAGCGGTCACTAAATTCCCTGAAGTAATCCATGAAGCATTAACTGCCGTTAATTTAAAATCAGATGCTATTGATATGCTTATCCCACATCAAGCCAATTTAAGGATTAGTCAGTTTGTGGCAAAACGAATGGGTTTGAGTCAAGATAAGGTGTATAACAATATTCAAAAGTATGGTAATACGACTGCAGCCTCTATTCCTATCGCCTTATGTGAAGCATGGGAAACGGGTAAGATTAAGGAAGGAGATTTGGTTTGTTTGGCTGCTTTTGGAAGTGGATTTACTTGGGGCAGTGCTTTAATTAGATGGTAGATTAATCAATATTAAAAATTTCCAACGTTCATTTACCTGCTAAAATATTAATAGGAAGCTCCTTTAACACGTTTTTATTTTCCTGTAACAAAAAGAAAACTTGTTAAATTATTATATTATTTTAGCTGGTTATCAAAAAATTATAAATAATAAAAGATAAAATATCATTAAATTCATATCAAATACTGTAAAATTGAGAAGCATCATATATTATTATTTTTAATAAAAAAGATTATATGACGTCTTTTTTTAGCAATTTTTTATCAAAAGATAAAATTTTAGGTAAAAAAGGAAAAAAAATAGGGTTAGCTTTTTGATATTTATTAAATATTCGTAACTTTATGCCAAGAATATGGTTTACTACTATGAGTAAACGGTTTTATTTCAGTTAAACTTAAAATAGTTTATACTATGGGAAACAGTAATAACGAAGGTAACAAAAGTTTGGATGATGTCAAAAAAGAGTTCCAAACACTGAGTGACAATGAATTGGACCGCTATAAAGGAGGCAAAAAAGCCTCTAACAAGTGGAACATGAGTTTAGGTGGGCCAACCCCACAATAAACAAATTTCACTCTTTTCAGTACAGAAACGGGCTGCATTTTCTAATGCAGCCCGTTTCTGTTTTTACCAAGCACCTAACTAAGACAACTTTTATCCCAAAACTACGTTCAACGCTTATAAAAAATTTAGAGACTCATAAACAATTTAGGCTTAAAATTAGATGGCAGCATTAAATTCACTCTTTGATTACTTCTCTCCAATTCTTGACTTAGATGAATTGGAAAAACAATTACTTACTACTCGACGCCCTGAGTTAAAGGCTAATATTATTGATGACCTTACAAGTGTTTATTCCTACACAAGTATCCAGCGCGCAAAAATACTCTTAAAAGAACAATTTTCACTACTCAAGCGAAAGCCTAATGCTGACCAAGAACTTAATTTCCATCTAAATTCTGCTTTCATTGAAAACCAATTTTATAATTATCCACTAGCCGAAACCCACCTTAAAAAGGCAATGGTCATTATAGAAGAACAAGGTGATTTAAAAAGACAAGCGGAGATTTATATTGACTACGCAGGTATTTGTATTAATTTAGAAAAATTAGAAGATACCTTATCTTTCTTAGAAAAAGCAGAAAAACATTTAGAAGCCTACCCCGACCCTATTTTAAGTGCTCGAATAATAGCCCGAAAAGGATCCATCAACTTATATTATGGGGAATATGATGAATATACCAAGGCGGTTGAATTATTATTAAAAGCAGAACAAGCCGTCAATAATGCTTCCCAAAATTTAACCTTAAAAGATTACTATTTCCTAACCCTAATCCATAGTGGTCTTGGGCATATTTATACCCGTTTAAATGATTTAGAAAAATCTGTAAAAAACTATAATCGAGTATTAGAAATTTGTGAGATTACAGGCATGAAAACCCGATTAAGTTATCATTATGTCAATATTGGAAAATGTTATATTGGTTTAGATGAGATTGATAGTGCCGATAAATCGTTTAGACAAGCGATACAGATTAAAGACATGATTAGCTATGAATCTCAGGCTAGTGCTTATGGAAATTTAGGGTATTGCTATTATTTAAGAGACAATTATGACGAGGCTTTAAAAATGTATGACCGTGCAGAATACATTTATAAAACCAAAGTGGAACGAAATGCTAAGAATTTCTCAGTTATCGAAGTTTGGAAAGCCAAACTATACATGGCTCAAAACAAACGAGCCTTAGCGGAGAAACACTTCATTTCAGCTTATGATTTCGCCCAAATTGCCAAGGACTATCAGCAGTTATCAGAAATTGCCATGAGCATTGCTCAATTATATGCTAAAAATGGGGATTATAAAAATGCTTATGAATATCAAGTTTTTTATTCTCAGGTCAAAGAGCGAGACAATGAAAATATCCTCAATAAACGGGCTCTTGAATTAGAAGTAAAATATGAAGCGGAAAAACGAGCCCAGGAAGCAAAATTACTCCGATTGCAGGCAACAAGCCTCCAATTAAAAGCTTTACGAGCGCAAATGAATCCGCATTTTATGTATAATGCGTTGAATTCTATCCAAAATTATATCACCTCTAAAGAGGTAAAAGATGCTGCCAAATATTTAGCCAAATTTGCTAAATTAATGCGCCAAAGTTTAGATTATTCTGATTTAGAGATTATTTCCTTAGAAAAAGAAAAAGAATTTTTAGAAGATTATTTATTCATTAATCAAAAACTACGGTTTCGAGATAAATTACAATATAAAATTACTTTAGCGGAAGAAATAGAAGAGGATATTATCGGGGTACCGACAATGATTGTGCAACCTTATGTAGAAAATGCTATAGAACATGGCTTAAGAACGAAAGAAGGCGGTATGGTCAAAGTAGATTTTAGCCTAAAAGATGATTATACAATTCTTTGTACGGTAGAAGATAATGGAATTGGCAGAAAAAGGGCTAAAGAGATAAAAGAAAAAGAAAAAACTTACCTAACTCACCGATCAAAAGGGACGACTATTACGGAAGATAGACTTAGGCTTCTACACAATTCTCGTTTTATAGAAAAAGTATTTGTTTTTACTTCTGATTTAATGGATGAAACCTTAAGCGTTTCTAAAGGAACTAAAGTAGAAATACTAATTCCTATCAAAGAAATCCCCTTAAAGCAATCATAGTTTTTTGTCGCTATAAAGACTAATTACAAACTTTCTTTGCTTCTCTAATGCAACTATAATTTCCCAAACAGCACTAAATTTTTTAAGTATTTTAAGCGATAAGCTGGAAATCAATTCGGCTAAAAGCATAACTACTATTAAATTAATTGAGTGTGCTACAAATTAGTGGAAAATAAATATAATATGCCTATTTTCAAGGTGTTTCAATGACGCTATTGTTGTATGGTTCTATTGTTCACGAGGCGCTAACCATATAGCAATATAAGCATTGTCATATATAAAACCCACTCAATTGTAGCACACTCAATTTTTTTTTAATAATGTGCCGCATTTTGAAGGCTATTAAAGAATTTTTTTATAATAAACACTTTAGTTTTTTGAATATTTTTACCTTTGCGAAAAAATAACTCAATTTGAGGGTATTAAATTATCAATTTTATATTTAAAACCTCATCGAATCACTAGATTTATGAAGAAGAACCTGACGTTCGTATTTGCGTTTATCGCAATACTGTGTACTCCTACCTTTGTTATTGGCCAAATAAATCCGGCTGATTCCATTCAAGTAACTGCTAACTATAAAAATATACCCATACCTACTGTTTTGGGTCAAATAGCGCAAGATTTGAATGTAAAATTTTATTATCAAGCTGACGAATTACCGAAGCGAACCATTAATCGTAATTTCCAAAAAGCACCTTTAAGCGAGGTTTTAAGCGATTTGTTTCGAGAAACTAGCCTAGGTTACATGTTTTATCGTGATTATGCTATCATCATTGCGCCTCAAGGCGTGATTAATGAAAGTTTCTCGTCCAACTATTATCAAGCTTTAGAAGAAGCCCAAAATAGTACGGATAGTCGCAGTGATAAAAAGCGTAAAATCATTATTGGAAATGTTGGTCAAATGAATCCTTCTGGAAAAGCAATCGTCAAAGGAACCATAAAAGATGCACAATCAGAGGAGCTAATTATTGGTGCAACTATCTTTTTTGCAGAAATTAATTCTGGTTCTGCCTCTGACTTTGATGGTAATTTTGAAGCAGAAGTACCAGTTGGAGAATACGAAGTAACTGTTCAATATATTGGGTATGAAGATGTAAGAAAGAAGGTGGAAGTATATAGTGATGGAGAAATGTCTTTTGAGTTATTCAAATCAGCTATTAACTTAGAAGAAGTAATCGTTAGAGCGCAAGCAGCAGATGCAAATGTAGAGAATGTACAAATCGGTGTGACCTCCTTAGATATCAAGGACATTAAAAAATTACCTGCCCTATTTGGAGAGGCAGATGTTGTGAGGACTTTATTATTAAACCCAGGGGTAAGTACCGTTGGAGAGGGAGCGACAGGATTTAATGTTCGGGGAGGCTCTGTAGATCAAAACCTAGTTATCCAAGATGAAGGATTCATCTTTAATGCTTCTCACGCTTTAGGCTTTTTCAGTACGTTTAATCCAGATTTAATTAGAGGCGTTGATTTATACAAGGGAAATATTCCAGCTCAATATGGAGGTCGTTTAGCCTCTGTGTTAGATGTGCAAATGAGAGATGGTAATTTTGAACAATTTAAAATTAAGGGTGGTGCTGGACCAGTTTCCAGTAGAATTTCAGTAGAAGGTCCAGTCATTAACGGAAAAAGTTCTTTCTTAGCTGGCTTTCGGTCTACTTATGCCGATTGGTTATTAAATTTAATCAATGTAGAGGAAGTCAAAAAAAGTTCTGCTTTCTTTTATGATGCGAATTTAAGGTATACGCATCGAGCAAATGATAAAAACACCTTCATTCTATCTGGTTATGCTTCTTCTGATGACTTTACTTATAATGAAGAATTTGGTTTTAGTTACCAGACTTTAATGGGCCAATTTATTTATAATAGAACCGTCAGTGACCAAGCTTTTAATAAATTTTCACTGGTTGCCAGTTCTTACGAAAACACACAAACAGATTTAGGAGAACTAACTGGAGCAGCTTTAGATAATAAATTTTCTTACATTAAGTTAAAGGATAAATTTTCTTATTCTCCGCAGAAAGAATTAACCTTAGACATGGGAATTTCTGCAATATATTATATTACAGAACCTGGAGAAATCAACCCTAAAGGAGAATTATCCCAAGTAATTGCAAGTAGATTAGAACAAGAAAAAGGATTAGAATCTGCAGCTTTCTTGAATGCAACTTATGAAGTAACTTCTGCTATAGAAATTTCTGCTGGACTTAGATATGCCTTCTATAATTTCTTAGGGCCAAAGACAATTAACCAATATACCAATGATGATAATAGTAGTATTGAAAACTTGATTGGTTCAGAAGAATTGTCTGGTTCTATTGCTTCTTATAATAGTTTAGAACCTCGATTTTCTTTACGATACAGAATAGCCAAAGGGACTTCTTTCAAGGCTGGTTATAGTCGAACTGCCCAGTTCATTAATCAAATCTTTAACACGGATACCCCTACTCCTACCAGTCAATATCAACTAGCCACCAAATATATCCAACCACAACGGTCTCATAATGCCTCTGTTGGTTTCTTTAAAAATTTCAGTGACAACCTTTGGGAAACTTCAGCAGAAGTTTTTGCTAGAGATATTGACCAAACTTTTGATTATAAGGATTTTGCAGAATTGAATGTCAATCCATTCTTAGAAACAGAAATCATTAATGGGATTGGTAGAGCAAGAGGAGTAGAATTAAGTGTTAAAAAGAATAGAGGTACCGTTAGTGGCTTCTTAAGTTATACCTATTCTCGAACTGAGTTACAAATTGAAGGCATCAACAAGGGAGATTGGTATCCAAGTAATTTTGATAAACCACATGATTTATCGTTGGTTTTAAATTATAATCCGAATCAACGACATACGGTTACCGCAAGTTTCAACTATGGTTCCGGGCGTCCTGCAACCCCACCTTTAGGAAATTACGAAACAGAAAGAGGATTAATTGTGCCTATTTATTCGGAAAGAAATCAAGTAAGAATTCCTGCTTATCACCGTTTAGATTTAGCATATACGATTGGTAGAAGTTACAAAAAAACGAACAAATTTAAGACGAGTTGGACCCTCTCTGTTTATAATGTTTATGGTCGAAAAAATGCCTTTTCTGTATTTTATACGCAAGCGGCATTCCAGCGACCACAAGCTAATAAGTTAGCTATTTTGGGTTCTGCTTTCCCTGCATTAACCTTTAATTTAGAGATTTTATAGTACGGGAAATTTCAGTTTCTTAAAAAATTAGACCTTTCAGTGTAAGTTTTGGATTAAGCTGGCTTAATCGTTTCAAAATTTGCGCTTAATAAAACTAATACAAAAAATTTGAATGAAAATTGCTTGCAAAATATTGGCAACATTTATACATTCAAAAGTAAAAATTAATTCAATGAAAGTATCAAAATTAATAGGACGTTGTACCCTCTTAGCCATCTTCTCTATAGGATTATTTGGGTTATCTAGTTGTTTAGACGAAATAGATTTCTCTAGTGCAGAAACTATTGATGCAGCCATTGCCATTCAAGGCAAGGTAGTTAAATCCAACCCTTCTTATATCTCTGTAACCATTAGAGGGGTCTTTAATTTTCAAGATGTTCCTAGGTTATTAGATGCGAGACTCGTAACGGTTGAAGATGAAAGTGGAAATACGGTAGAATTACCTACTGGAGCGGACGGAGTTTTTTACTTAGAAGTGCCTGACAATGACCCTAATTTCAAGATTGATTACGGCAAATCTTATAAAGTAAACGTTGCCACTTTCGATAATAGAAATTATTCTTCCGAACTGGAAGAGTTATTACCTGCCCCGTCGGTGGAAGATTTAACGGTAGCTAAAACACAAATTGAAACTGTAGATGCTAACGGAAACACCAAATTATTCGACCAATTAACGTATGCAGTCAGTACGCCACTTAAACCGATTAATTCCTCAGAAAATGCTCGATTATTATGGGAATTTATCTCTACCTATCAATTTAGGGACTCTCCAGAATCTTATGGAGCTAGAGCGTGTAGGCCAACTGCAATCGAAAGTATGGCTAAAACCTGTTACATCACTTCTTCTCCTCAGACCAATTATATTACGCTAAATGGACAAGAATTAAGCGTCGATAGAATTGATAACTTCGAAGTATTAAATACAGGTATTAGTTCTATTTATTCACAAGGATATTATCTAACTGTTTCTCAACAATCTCTAAGTTCAACCGCTTACGATTATTGGGCACAAGTCGGGAATGTCGTCGCTAGAACAGGAGACCTCTTCCAAGCACCTGCTGGAAAAGTAATTACTAATCTCGTCAATGTAGATGATCCTAAAGAAGATATTTTTGGTTATTTCTATGCCACAGAAGAAACAGTTAGAAGAGTATATGTTAGTCCTGAACTAGCAGATAATCCGCTACTACCCTGCCCTGCTCCTCCGAGTGAAGGAGGACAAGCACCTAATGACTGTTGCAATTGTTCTTCTGTAACTAATTCAAGTACGGTTAGACCTGTCTGGTGGATTAATTAGCAGTGTAATTTGTATTGCCATGTTGCATTGTTAGAACATAAAAATATCGCAATATCGCAATGCTTAATTTTAGCAAAAATATACTAAAAAAATAATATGATTACTTCATTTCGCATAGTCAAAAATATTTTATCTTTATTCTTGGTAGTGGCATTTTCCGTCACCGCTATAGCCAATACGGCTACAGATAAATGTGTAGTGCACCTCGACAAATCTTTTTATGTGACTGGGGAGATTGTCTGGTATCAACTATATTTAACCCAAGCTTTTAAAGCTAAACCCGTAGCCATTCGTGCGACTGTGTTAGATGCCAATGGTTTGGTACAACACAGTTCTTTTTTAAAAACGACTGGCGGTACAGCTATAGATGGTTATTACAAAATACCTTTTAACTTAAAATCAGGGAATTACTTACTACAATTTTCTGGAATTAATAAAGCCAATAAGCAAACTGTATTATTGGTAGAAACACAGTTGCCTATTTATAACGATTTAGAAGGAATCGCCAAAACAGTAAATAATAAAAACAATTTAGAGCAACCTGTTATCAAGACGGACAATGAATTAAATATTTCTATTCAGCTTCCTAAGAATACCTTTAATCCTCGAGAAAAAGTAGCGCCAACTATTACCGTAAAAAACAAAGCGGGCAATACTGTTGCTGCTAATATATCTGTCTCTGTAGTGGATTGGGATTTGGTCGGAGACGATTTAATGAATGCAGGCAATATGCGAAGTGGAGCAGCTGTAAATCCACAAGTTACCAGCATCATTAGCGATAAACTTTATTTAAAAGGGGTAGCTAAGCAAGATAAGGGAAGTGCGCATGCAGGTAAAGTATTAGGTGCTTATTCTCGGACAGAGGATAAAGTTTTGTATACTCGAACTAATGAAAATGGCGAATTTTATTTAGCCATTCCTGAATTTTATGGCGATAGAGGTTTCCAAATTCTTGGACAACAAGAAGATTATGAACAAATCAGAATTACTGAAGAAAATCAATTAGCCATTAACCGCTTACAAGCTTTACCTACCAATGATAGAATTGCGACTTACTTAGGCTTAAGTCGCCAACGTAAGAAAATTTTTCAACGATATAGTTCAGTAGAAAGCAATCTGGTAACCGAAAAGTATACCACTACTAGAAAAACCATCAAACCTGATGTTTCTTTTATCACGAAAGAATATGAAGATTTTGAATTTATGTCTATTTTCTTCAAGGAAAATTTAACCCCTCTACGATTCGAATTACAGGATAGTACCTATATCGCCAAAATGTATAATCCTAAAAATCAGTCTGCTTACGATAAATTCTTTAAAGGAAAACCATTAGTAATTGTGGATGATATTGTGACTAGAAATGGAGATTTCTTGGCAAGAATGCGAATGACAGATGTCGAAAAAGTGGAATTATTCTACGATTTAAAAAAATTGAATAAGCAGTATAAATTATTCGGTTCTAATGGGGTAACGAAAATTACCACTTATGACAAAATCGAAAGTTTACCGGTGTTTGAAGCTAATAATGTGATTACCGTTAATGGTGTGCAGAAAGAAGCGGCATTTCCTGCTTTTGATCCTGCTCAAATTAATAATAATCGTTTCCAACCTTTCTTTAGACCACAAGTTTATTGGAATGCTGATTTAACGACCAAAAAAGATGGCAAAGCTAGCTTTGGTTATTTCCAAACGGATGACCGTAGTACTTTCCAGATAAGAGTCGTGGCACAAAGTGAGGATGGTTCTATTGGATATCAAACGATTAATTACACAGTGAAATAAATTGGTTCCTGATGGAATCAAAAAAGCCCTTGGGATGATATTCATTTCAAGGGCTTTTTTGTTTGGTAATAAGGACTCCCTTTTATTTTTTTGCAATTAACAGTTGCCTAAGAATTCGTTGGCATAGATTAAATTTGATACCCCATTCTCTCTGACACCTGAATAGTTGCAAGATATTTCAATAAAAATCAGCTAATTAGATGGTTAGTTCTGGCTCAAAATGATTTGGGTGGGCAACAAGTTCTCCGTAAATTAATTGTCCTAACGAGACAAGCTGCCAGTCACTTTATTCGCTCTATTCGCCTACAAGAAGCCAAAAAACTATCAGAAACAAACAATAAATCTATTACCGACATTTGCCTTTGATATTGGTTTTAAAGAAGTCTCTTATTTTTCTAGAGTGTTTATTGCTTACTTTGGCTACACTCCTTCTTTCCTTAGTAAATAACTTATAATCAATTATTTGTATCTTTAGATGTGACATTAGTATAAATGTCTCTTCTTTAATTTGCAACATTAGTGTAAACGATAGTAACATTAGTGTAAACTTTGCTTGCGCTAAAAACCCACCTTTGTAGTATTCTAATTATTAACCCAAAAAAAGGAGGTAGCTAAATATTACCTTCTTTCTAAAATTTTATTTTCATGAAAAATTCCTTATTGTTAATGACCTTGACCTTTCTTGTTACCTTTTCTTTTTCTTGTAAGGAGGACGAAGAGCCAATTCTAGAAAAAACTTGTAGCGAAAAAGTAGATGCCTTAAAAATCAACCAACTACAAACAATCGGTAGTCATAATAGTTATCATCAACTACTAGATCCTACCATTATTCAATTATTAAGCAGTCCCCTTTTACCAGTCCCAGAAGAATTAAGCCCTAATAGTTTGGATTATGAACACTTGCCGCTTGAAGAGCAATTCAGTAATTATAATGTTCGATCCATTGAATTGGACCTCTATAATGACCCAATGGGTGGCACTTATGCGAATCGAAATCTTTTTGCTTTAGCGGGTTTGCCAACTGCTTCGGGCATCGCAGCATTAGATGAACCAGGCTTAAAAATTTTGCATATACCAGATGCAGATTTTAATACCAATTATAATACGTTCAAAGAAGCCTTGATGACTATCAGAGATTGGTCTAATGCAAATCCTACTCACTTGCCAATTACCGTATTGGTAGAACCCAAAGAAATCAACCCTGCGGATATTGTTCCTCAATTACCATTAACGCAGATTGAGTTTTTTGATAAGTCCGCCATAGATGGAATTGATGCAGAAATCAAAGAAATATTCGGTCAAGATTTAGCCAATGTCATTACGCCAGATAATGTGAGAGGCGATTTTGCCACTTTGAATGAAGCTGTCCTTCAGGATAACTGGCCATTATTGGCAGATAGCCGAGGAAAAATACTGTTTTTCTTGCTTTCTTCTTCTAATGAGTTGGAACTATACTTAGATGGACATGCAGGTTTGGAAGGTCGAGTGATGTTTTCTCGCTCTGCCGCTGGTGAACCAGAGAGTGCTATTTTATTGATAGATGATCCTATCACTAATTTGGCGGAAATTCAGCAAAGAGTTCAGGAAGGATATATCGTCCGAACTCGAGCAGATGCCGATACAGAAGAAGCACGTACAGGAGACATTTCTCGTAGAACAGCCGCTTTTGAAAGTGGTGCACAAATCATTTCTACCGACTACTATAAGCCAGATGCTCGGAATGCTACTAGTGAAGCATTTACAGATTATTCGGTTCAATTGCCTAATCAGGTCGTTGCGGTGGTTAATCCAATTAATGGCGCTGCGGAGGCAAGCGATTGTGAGGTGATTGAATAAATAGGAAGGAAGAAATCTTAAAACACAAAATTTATATAAGAGGAGAAGGTAGTAAATTACTGCCTTCACGCTCAAATTATATTTTTACAGCCAAAAAATAATGCAAGAAAACCAACCAAGCGCACCACAAGAAATTACGGATGCTTCAACCTCCTACAAATGGTATGTCCTATTTCTATTGACCATTGTCACGACCTTTGCCCATTTGGATAAGAACTTGATTATTATTTTACAGGAATCTATCAAAGCAGATTTAGCCCTGTCTGATACGCAATTGGGCTTGTTATCTGGTTTGGCATTTGCCCTTGCTTATACGGCTTTTGGTATTCCTGTTGCCCAATTGGCGGATCGTTTTAATCGTAAGAATATTATCAGTTTTTCTTTGGCCGCTTGGAGTGCCATTACGGCACTTACTGGTTTTGCCAGCAGTTATTTCCAAATATTTTTAGCACGAGTAGGCGTAGGCATTGGAGAAACAGGCTGTGCCCCTTCTGCCCTATCCATGGTCGCAGATTATTTTCCAAAAGTAGAAAGGGGAAGAGCTTATGCTATTCGTGGAATGGGCGTTTATTTTGGTCTATTACTAGGATTTTTGATCGGTGGCTTAGTAGAAGAAGCTTATGGATGGCGCATGGCGTTTTGGGTAGTTGGTACGCCAGGCGTATTATTCGCACTTTTCTTTTTCTTCTCTGTAAAGGAACCCATCAGAGGTCAATTAGATTATCGAAAAGTTGATACGGGCACAGGAGCAGTGCCCGATATTAGGACGGTATTTCGGTTTTTGCTGGCAAAAAAAACATTGATTTATTTGACGTTGGGCATCATCTTCCATGTAATGGTAGGGGCAGCCTTTGGTAATTGGATGCCGCCATTTTTTGCTAGAATACACCATATGGGAACGGCAGAAATTGGAATTTGGTTGGCATTTGCCATTGGTGTATGTGGCTCTTTTGGCACTTTTCTGGGCGGCTATTTAGGAGATAGATTAAGTCTCAGAGATACCCGCTGGTATTTGTGGGTCCCCATGATTGCTTTTTCCCTTAGTTTACCCTTTGGTTTGGGGGTGCTTTTGAGTCCAACTAAAACGATGGCTTTAACCTTTTATCTGATGCCCAATATTTTATATGCCTTCTTTTTGGGACCCGCTTATGCCTTGGTTCAAGATATGGTAGAAATAAAGATGCGAGCGACCGCAAGTGCCATTTTTGCCATTTTAATCGCCTTATTAGGTGGTGGAATTGGGCCACCTTTAGCAGGAATGATTAGTGATGCACTCGAACCTATTTATGGAATAGACTCCATCAGATGGGCGCTATGTATCCTTATTTTTTTGGAAATACCCGCTATTTTTTGTTTTTATAAAGCCAGCCAAACTATAGAGGAAGATTTGATTGTTTAAAATTTAACAACAGTAATCTTAAAATTTGATTAAGCGGCTGACCACTAGCTAGGAAATTGATTCACAAAATTATTTTTTCATATCCTAAAAGAATCGTTTTATTGTGTACCTTTCTGTTTATAAATAAAAAGATGGTTCATAACAAATCGCTCTCTCTCAAAAAAAAGTTTCAAACATTAATTATAACAAGAACATTTCATAAATACTACCTTGTAGTAGGATTAACCCTATTGTCAATTATAGCGTTGTCTGGCCAACATGAGCGGGCGCATTCCTTTTCCCAAGATCAATATCAATTCAAGCATTTAACCACCCAAGAAGGATTAGCGCATCGGACGATCCATTGTGCGATTGTGGATGATGCGGGTTTTATGTGGTTTGGCACTCAAGATGGTTTATCAAAATGGGATGGGCAGCGGATGAAGAACTTTTTTCCAATAATTGGAGATAGTACGGCACTTTCTGGTTCGCTGATTACGGATATGACTAAAGACAAGGCTGGGAATATCTGGATTGTTTCCCATCAAGGGGATATTTGTCGTTTAAATCCGCAAACAGAAATTTTCACTACTTTTTCTTACCCACAATTTGCGAATGGCGTCGTCCTTTCGAGCGAGATGACAGTCACTATTGACAAGGAGGGCATTATCTGGATTGGTTGTTTTGATGATGGATTGGTTCGATTTGATCCAATCAAAAAAACGTTTAAACAATTTGATCTAAAAGAAAAATTATTAACAGAACAAGAAAGGTTTAGACAAAATTCAGTCGTGGAAATTATAGAAGATGTTAGAGACCCTAATATCCTGTGGTTAGCTGGGAATGATGGGCTATATAGTTTTAACAAAAAAACAGAAAAAATTGACCATTTTCCTTCAACCGCTAGGTTCGCTCAAATTTTTGATTAATACATAAATTACACGAAATAATATTCTGTATTAAAAGTATTTTTATCTTTAAAACAGTATTTTGTTCGTATTTATTTTTATTAAATAAATATAATTAAA
>Ga0208544_10000156_pt1 | contig 56088 bp, 35 predicted proteins | sample DEB08_DNA_9_FD_184526 | JGI IMG/M metagenome (GOLD analysis project Ga0208544, IMG submission 184526) | Aqueous microbial communities from the Delaware River and Bay under freshwater to marine salinity gradient to study organic matter... | ecosystem: Environmental > Aquatic > Marine > Coastal ... | reverse complement strand
CCCTAAAATAATAACCTGAAAAGAGTTTATTTAAAATAAATAAAATTCTGCATTTTAAACATAAATCAAAATATTATTTTGATAATATTTTATTTTATTAACTAATTTTGGGCGAACCTAGCGATAAATAAGAAAATTTTAATTATTTCTACTGTGTTTTATGGTATTTTTTATTGAAAAATATAAATTTATTATTGTTTGCAAAAGATTGATAATCAATTAATAATAATTTTTAAATTCAATAATTAACCTATTTTATTTTTGAAAAATAAGGTAATTTGTAATTTTTTAAACCTTTAATCGCCCATATCTTTGTAGTGTAATTAATCGGAAAACGTTTTGAAAAATTACATCCCATAAAAAAGAACAAATTGTAGATAAAACTAATTCAAATCCCACAACCGAAAAAGTTTTATTCCCAAGAACATATCCAATATCCTTTGACATTTTGAAAAGAAAACGGCGGTTGCATTTAAATCCCACATTTAAGAAAGATAAACGATTTATCCCAGACCGATTATCTAGACCAGCGTTTTCAACAACACCCGAAAGCTGTACTTCGTTGAAAACGAATTATCAAAGTACTGCTTTCAACCATGAATATTAACAACAAGTAGAAGAACATTTAAAAAGAACAACAAATATAATCCTGTGAATGAAAAGACTGGGCGAATGGTAAAAATCGCCCAGTCTCTTCGCAAAAAAATAGAACAAGAACAAAGAACAAATCCTAGAACAAACACAAACATTTTATTATCCCATGAACAATCTCCTCGACTAAATTGGTCGAGGCATCAACAGCAACAACCAAAACTCAATACATATCTCAGCAGAACTGACAAGCAAACATTCTAAAAAGATTATACAGCTCAAGCACTTTACATCATTTTTGAAACAACAACAACACACTTTCCACACGAACACTGACACACATACGAATCATCCTTAAACCGACCTCTGCGTCGGTTTTTTTTTGCGCTAGTGCTAACCATTGTCTTCCGATATTATTTACTACGGATATTTTTTGTAGTGCCAAACTCCGCTTGGTGTTTTCTATATTACGGATGAAAGTACCACGGATGAATTTTATCTCTGATAATTGATATTGAATTTTACAGGCTGACCGAGAATGGGCGATTTGCTAAATTTTTAATGGAATCAAGATTTAGTAAATCAGTAGTTTTCGGGCAGTTTGCCTAGCAAGACTAGGAATAATAATATCCGTAGCGCTAATAAATGCGTGGCAAATCAAATGTAACTTGTTCAATCCGTTACTTAGCTTCAATTAACAGCCCCTGCCAATAGAAAAACTCTGTTAAATCCTACGAAATCTTATTATCCTGTAAATATTAAATAAAATTGTCTTTGATTTACTAGTTTTTTATTGAAAAAATACAAAAATATTTTACAATTTAATTATTTGATAATGAGTTATTTATAGATTTATTTACTGTAATATATAATCTAAAAACACTATTTAAATATTGAAAAATAAGGTAATTTGTAATTTTTTAAACCTTGTATCGCCTGTATCTTTGTAGTGTAATCAATCGGAAAACGTTTCGAGGCTTACAATCCCACAAAAAAGAGTAATAACAAATTATAATTCCAGGGACTTGAACAATCCCTAACAACATCCAAAAAGAAAATAGCGATTTAAATCCCACATTAAAATCAACATTTTCTACATTGACATTGAAGGTTGGAAAATCCATGAACAACTTAATCCAATAATACCAACCTTCACCAGGAACATATTCTGATATTATTTTAAGACTCGAACAGCAAATTATAATTCCAGGGACTTGAACAATCCCAAACAACATCCAAAAAAGAAAATAGCGATTTAAATCCCACATTAAAATCAACATTTTCTACATTGACATCGAAGGTTGGAAAATCCATGAACAACTTAATCCAATAATACCAACCTTCACTAGGAACATATTCTGATATTATTTTAAGACTCGAACAGCAAATTATAATCCTAGGGACTTGAACAATCCCGCACAACATCCAAAAAAGAAAATAGCGATTTAAAATCAACATTTTCTACATTGACATCGAAGGTTGGAAAATCCATGAACAACTTAATCCAATAATACCAACCTTCACTAGGAACTTTATATCCTAACACAAACACATTATTTTTAGAACAAACACCGTTTTTTATAATCCTATGAACGAAATGCTCGGCCTAAGTGCCGAGCTTCTTTACACACAAATTAGAACTCCGTACAAATAAACACTCCCTTTTAGTTTAAGACAACAAATACAAAAGTTTAGAACAAACACATCCAGCCCATGAACCAGTCCTCCAGACTGGTTTTCTTTTTTTTTAGGAAATAATACGCGTAAATTTATTAGCAGGGGTACAACTCACAGAGTTGTGTTACTTAATGACTTTCCACGCACCAATAGCCAACAAAGCACCAATAGTAGGCCCTAAAACATAAGCCCATAAATGCGTTAAATTTCCAGCAAAAATAGCAGGGGCAATAGACCGTGCAGGATTCATAGAAGCGCCACAAATAGGGCCTGCAAAAGCAGCCTCTAATAAAACAGTTAAACCAATAGCCAAACCTGCCATCATGCCCGTTTCTTTAGAACCCGTCGCCACATTAATAATGACAAACATTAAAAAAAAAGTAAGAATAATTTCTAGCACAAAGGATTGTAAAATAGTGCCATAAGGTAAGGTTTCGCCCATCGTATTGGCGGTAGGAAATAGAAAATAAAGCGTGGCACTTGCTAAAATAGCGCCTACTAATTGAAATAAAATATAGGGAAGTATTTCTCTAGATTCAAATGCTCCTGCACTCCAAAAAGCAATGGTCACCGCAGGATTAATATGCGCCCCAGAAATCTCACCAATGGCGTAAATCATAGCGATTACGATACAACCAAAAGTTAAAGCAATGCCTAAATGACCGACTGCGCCACCAGAAACATCATTAATCATAATGGCGCCCGTACCACAAAAAACAAGTGCATAAGTACCGATTAATTCGGCGATATATTTTTTCATTACAGATGATATTAAAATTTGGAAACGATGAATGATAAATGAGGAACGATAAACTCGTAAGTCATTGATTATCAGAGATTAATTTTTAGAAATTTAACTACTTTTTTACGTTTCCTAAATCCGTGGGGGAAATAAAATCCGTAGGAAAAACTCATCAAGCATAGCGCTACAGAAATCTGTTATCATGATTTAACCTGACTCAGCACATACAACATCTCTCGACCAATCTGCCGACAACGTTCGGTATATTTTGCACTTTCTAGAGGCGTATCATCAAAAGCTTTAGGGTCTTCAAAAGGTAAAGCTATTCTGAAATCCGCACCAGCCACAATTGGACAACCTTTATCCGCAGAAGTACACACCATAATTGCCCCAAAATCTTGACTTGGATTAGGGACACTATCATATTTTGTGGAAAAAGCTTTATAAGGCTGGGCTTCTTTTAACCAATTGACCTCATAAATTGGATTAGTAGGTGTAATGTGTTCTTTGCTGGTAATTTCAAAACCTATTCGCTGTAAAGCGGCAACGGCTCGGTGGTTAAAAGCAGTGGCTTCTGTTCCTCCTGAAAACGTATCAATCTTTGGTAAACCATAATAAGTAGCTCCAACAGCTAACCAAATTTGACCTAAATGACTTCTTCGAGAATTATGAGTACAAATGACAATTACTTTAGGACTTATCTCCTGCTGATTTTTTTGCACAAAATAGTCGCTCAATTGCTGTAATTGTTGTTTTCTTTCAACTGGAATCAAGTCAAATTCCTTTGCTAATTCCGCGCAAGTGTTTGCTATTTTTTCTAATAAAGTGCTATTAAGGATATTCATAAAATATATTTTTTTGCAAAGAACGGTAATTAATAAGTAAATCCAAAAATTGATTAATAGGAAGCTTACCAAATTGTGCCTGTAAGTAGGTTAAGTTAATGTAAATTCTATTTACACTTAAAAAAAACACTAAAACAGTTTTTAATTTTAAATTAATTCATTTTTTACTAATAAAATATCTAATCATTAAAAATTAAAATAAAATAATACTTACCATTACTTACGCATTTTTCAACAGTTTACAGCAACTTAATCTTCTTAATTTAGACTTAACATTCCCCGCCTCATCTTTTACATAAGTTTAAACTTGCCTTAAATATTAGCTTAGATTGGAAATAGATATTTGCAGTATAAATTAAAATACTGTTTTAATCTATTTACAATCAATTATGAAAAAAATTCTAACATTTTTACCCCTTCTTTTCTTAGGCTTGGCAATCCAAGCACAAAACGTTATCACGATTACGGATAATGATTTACAAGGAAATGCTACGCATAATTGGACAGCCAACAATGTCTACTTATTAGATGGCTTCGTTTTTTTAGAAGCTAGCGGTGTGTTGAACATCGAAGCAGGTACGGTCATTAAAGGAAAAGAAATTCCGTCCAATAGTGATAATGCTTCTGCTCTGATTATTACCAGAGATGCACAAATCAATGCTGTTGGAACAGCTCAACAACCCATTATATTTACTGCTGAAATTGATGATGTCAATGATGCTACTGACCTATTTGCGGATGATAGAGGCTTGTGGGGCGGCTTGATTATTTTAGGAAATGCCACTTTGGCCAATACTACGGCAGAAACCAGAGTAGAAGGTATTCCTGATGGAGAAGATAGAGCGATTTTTGGTGGAACGAATGATGAGGATAATTCTGGTACTTTAAAATATGTCTCTATCCGTCACGGTGGAGCGGAATTATCTCCCGGGAATGAGATTAATGGTTTAACACTAGGTGGTGTAGGAAGTGGAACATCCATTGAATATGTAGAGGTTATTGCCAATGAAGATGATGGTATAGAGTTCTTTGGTGGTACAGTGAGTGTAAAATACGCAACCGTATCTTTCGCAGGGGATGATTCTTTCGATTGGGATTTAGGTTGGAGAGGAAATGGGCAATATTGGTTCGCCTTAGTAGGGGATGATATTGGCGATAATGGTGGAGAATTAGATGGTGCTAAGCCAGACGATGGAGAACCTACTTCTAATCCAACGATTACTAATGCTACTTTTATAGGTGCGGGTTGTGGTACCACTTCTTCGAATGCAACGGCAGTACTATTTAGAGATGGTGGAGCTGGAAAATTCTACAATAGTATTTTCACTGGCTTCAATGATGGTATTGAAGTAGAAGACCGAGCAAGTGGCGTAGATAGTCGACAACGGATGGAAAATGGAGATTTAGTACTAGCGAATAATATATGGTTTGACTTCTGTAATGGCAATGAATTAAATGCAGGGGCTAACGGTTTAATCAGAAGCACAGATGATGCAGAAGATGCCAACGCTCAATTTTTAATTGACCATTTAACAACTAATAACAATAGCCTAGACAATCCTAATTTTAATAGTATTGCTAGAATTGAAGGTGGGAATTTAGACCCACGACCTGAATTTGGTGGGGCTGCTTATCAAAATTTAGCCGCTACCCCTGCTGATGCCTTTTTTCAAAATGCCAGCCATAAAGGAGCCTTTGGCTCTTCCTTATGGTTACACGATTGGACAGCACTTTCTGCCTATGGATTCTTACCTGAGCCAACCGAAGGCGTATGTACTGAAACTGTAATTATCACCGATGGAGATTTAGTAGGTGGTCAAACTTACAACTGGACGAGTGATAAATGCTACCAATTGGATGGATTTGTTTTCTTAGAAGCAGGTGGCGTTTTGAACATCGAAGCTGGAACCGTCATTAAAGGAAAAGAAATTCCTTCAACTAGTGATAATGCTTCTGCTTTAATCATTGCAAGAGACGCACAAATCAATGCTATTGGAACGGCACAACAACCCATTATTTTTACAGCGGAAATTGATGACTTAGAAGATGACTTTGATTTAGCGGTAACCGACCGAGGTTTGTGGGGTGGCTTAATCGTTTTAGGAAATGCGGTTTTAGCCAATACTACACCGGAAACAAGAGTGGAAGGAATTCCTGACGGAGAAGACCGAGCGATTTTTGGTGGAACAGATGATGCGGATAACTCTGGAATTTTACAATACATTTCTATTCGTCACGGTGGAGCGGAATTATCTCCTGGTAATGAAATCAATGGATTAACATTAGGTGGTGTAGGTAGTGGAACACTCATTGAAAATATCGAAGTGTTGGCCAATGACGACGACGGTATCGAATTCTTTGGTGGTACGGTTAACTTAAAATATGCTGCCGTCGCATTCTGTGGGGATGATGCTTTTGATTGGGATTTAGGCTGGAGAGGAAACGGTCAATTCTGGTTGGCTTTAACGGGAGATGATTTAGGTGATAATAGCGGAGAGTTAGATGGTGCAAAACCAGATGATGGAGAACCTACTTCTAATCCGACCATCTACAATGGTACCTTTATCGGTGCGGGCTGTGGTACTCCTGCTTCCAATGCAACTGGCTTATTGTTCAGAGATGGGTCTGCGGGTACATTGGCCAACAGTGTGATTACCGAGCAAAACTTTGGTATCGAAGTGGAAGATAGAGCAAGTGGTGTGGATAGTCGCCAAAGAATGGAAAATGGTGATTTGGTGATTTCCAATAATGTATGGGGTAACTTCTGTAATGGCAATGAATTAAACACGGGAGCTAATGGATTTTTAAGAGCTACGGACGATGCAGAAGATGCAACAGCTCAGTTCTTAATTGACCACTTAGTGGCGAACAAAAATATTATCCAAGACCCACAATTTGTAATTTCCAGAATTGAGGACGGGAGCTTTAATCCAGTTGGCGCAGATTTAACGACCACTAAAGCTAACCATATTGACAACTATCCTACGGATGCGTTCTTTACGCCAGTTTGTTTCTTAGGTGCTTTTGGTGAAAATGCGGTTTGGATTCAAAATTGGACTGCTTTAGCTACTTACGGTGTATTGAATCCTGATTTGGCTTTTGGCATACCTGCTGCAAGTACAAGTTGTGGAACGACATCGACGGAGGAAATCGAAATTTTTGACAAAGGTTATTCTTTAATTCAAAATACCCCAAATCCAACGACTAATACGACGCAGATTGGATTTACTTTATCTACTAAGAAAAATATCAATTTAACGATTTATGATTATACAGGAAAAGTAGTCTCTACTTTAATTGACAATGTAGCTTACCCTGTTGGATTAAATACCGTGGAACTAGATGTTTCCAATTTTGCCAATGGCGTGTACTTCTACACTTTAAGTAACGATGAAATTGTATTGACCAAGCAATTGGTTGTATTAAAATAGTGATTAGTGACGGGTGATTAGTGATTGGTTAAACAAACCGAATCACTAATCATCGAACTAATCACAAACATAAAACGCATCCTGCTAGATGCTTTAAATTACTGCTAAAAATGGTGGTTAATGACCAAATTACAAGTCACCAATCACCACAATTACTAATTATCTAATTATCATGAAAATCAAACAAATCATTTTTTCCTTAGCTATTTTGCTAACCAACATCAGCGTTTTTGCTCAGGATGGAACTATTCGAGGGACCATCAGTGACGAAAAAACAGGAGAACCGTTAATGTTCACCAACGTTATCGTTCCAAACACCTCTCCTGTTGTTGGGTCGCAAACGGATTTAGACGGCAACTACGAATTGAGTTTAGCGGAAGGAACTTATTCTTTAGAAGTTTCTTACGTAGGATATTCGACCAAAACAATTACAGAGATTTTAGTGAAAACTGGAGAAGTTACGGTCATTGATTTTCCAATGGCAGAAGAAGGCTTACAATTAGAAGAAGTCGTTGTAAAAGCGACGAGAATCGACCGTTCCGAAAATGCTTTATTGATGTTGCAGAAGAAATCTTATGCCATTCAAGATGGTATTTCTTCTCAGGAAATGAGCCGAATTGGGAGTAGTAACGCGGCAGAATCTGCGAAAAGAGTTTCTGGTGCATCTGTAATTGGAGGCAAGTATGTGAATATTAGAGGCTTGAGTGACCGATACATCAATACTCAGATGAACGGCTTGCAATTACCAAGTACCAATCCTTATAAAAATAGTACGCCATTAGATTTGATTCCAGCGAATTTATTGGATAATTTAGTGATTACAAAAACATTCACGCCTGACCAACCAGGGACAGTAACAGGGGGTAATGTCAATATGAAAACCAAGAGTTTTCCAGAGACTTTCACTTTGTCCTTCTCTGCTTCTACGACTTATAATACCGTTTCTTCTTTCAACGATAATTTCTTGACTTATCAAGGTGGTGGTACAGATTGGTTGGGCTTCGATGATGGCACTAGAGATTTGCCTGGGATTTTAACAGACCCTGCCAATAAAGAAATATTAACGTCAAGTTCCTACATTACTGCAAGGAGAGATAGTGAGGTAGCGGGTATAGTAGATGAGGCTTCCAAAGCATTGAATAATCAAAAAACAGCGACGACTACTAGTACGCCTTTAGACCAAAGCATTGCTTTTTCTGTGGGAAATCAAGTAAGAATTGGCAACAATCCATTTGGATTTTTAATAGGGGTGAATTACAAAAGAAATTATCGTTCAAAAGCTGGTTTGCAGATGCAAAATCTAGAATTACCTGGATTAGATGCACCACAATTAAATGAGAATTTTAATTTACTGGGTAGTAATGATACCGAAAATCCACAAGTTGGTGGATTGGTGAACTTAGCCTACAAATTTGGCGGGACAAATAAAGTAAGCTTCAATGCTTTTTATAATCACGATGCAGAAAAAGGGGCGACTTTCTTAGAAGGTCCTTATGGAGGGATTATTTCAGGACAGCATATTTTTCAGACTCGTTCTTTAACTTTCCAAGAAAGAGAATTATTGAGTATGCAATTAATGGGGGAACATGTGATGCCATCGTTAAGCAACCTAAAAATGGAATGGGCGGCTAGTAGTGTGAGTTTATCTCAGTCGGAGCCAGATTTACGATTTTTTGCCAATACGTATGACCCATTAGCGGCAGCGGACGGCAATCCTGCTTTCTTTATTACCCCAGCTGAATATTCTCTACCTTTCCACTATTTCCGAGATTTAGCGGATGAACAGAAAATGGCTAAAGTAGATTTTACCTTACCTATTACAGAGAATAAAGCCAACAAAATCAAATTCGGAGCAAGTTACTCTAATAAAGAAAGAACTTTTGAAGAAGAACGCTTTCAATACCAAACACGTTCTGGTAATGCGGAGACTTATACGGGAGATGCGGATGCGTTCTTTGCCGCAGAAAATACGGGGGTAATTGGAACGGATACAAGAGATAGAAACGTGATTGGTTTATTTGTAACCGATGAAAAGATTTTAGCGAATAATTATGCGGGTACAGAAAATATCTTGGCAGGTTATGCCATGACGACTTATGAATTTAATAAACTGCAGTTTATCGGTGGATTAAGAGTAGAAACGACAGATTTTACGGTAAATAGTGCCGACGAATCTAAGCAGCAGGGTAGAATTGACGAGGTAGATTTCTTGCCATCTGCGAATTTGATTTATTCTTTGACGGAAGATATGAAATTGAGAGGGTCTTTTTCTCAAACTTTGGCTCGACCAAATATGAGAGAAGTTGCCCCATTCTCTGCTTTTGATTTTATCGGTGGACCCATCTTTACGGGTAACCCAGAATTGCAGCGTTCTCTAATTCAGAATTTCGATTTAAGATGGGAAATGTTCCCTAAAGCAGGAGAAATCATTGCGGTAAGTGCTTATTACAAGAACTTTGACAATCCTATCATTTATGCTTTTATTCCTAGTTCACAGAATCCAGAAATTAAGCCAGTCAATGTAGATGAAGCGAGAATTTACGGAGTAGAATTAGAGTATAGAAAGAACTTAGGCTTTCTTTCCAATGCGCTAAGAGACTTCAAATTTGCGACGAATGTATCGTTCATTCACTCAGAAACACAGATTCCTGATGACCAATTAGAAGTCATCCGAACCAACTTTATTTCTGGTTTTGATAGCCAACGACCATTCCAAGACCAATCTCCATTCTTATTTAATGCATCTATTGTGTATAATAATTTGGAAAACGGTTTGGACGGAATTTTATCTTTCAACAACTTTGGCAACCGTTTAGCGGAGGCAAGTTTGTCAGGCTTAGATAACTACGAAAAATCTCGCCCACAATTAGACTTATCTATCCGCAAGCGATTTGCGGAAAAGTATAGCGTAAAATTGGGCGTCAATAATATTTTAAATACCGATTTCCAAAAAGTAATTGATTATAACGATACAGAATACGTGTTTGAAAGCTACCAAAGAGGCGTATCATTTAAGTTAGGATTTTCTTATGATATTCAATAATTAGCTTATAGCAGTAAGTTAATAAATCAGAAAGGTCGGTAGCTATGATGTTACCGACTTTTTTTTAGTATAGATTGTAATTAATATAACCATTGAAGGGGTAGCGCTTTAATTAGCCGTTGCCTATTTTTTATGCCAACATATCCCGATGTTCCATCGCCCATTTTAACAAGCCATTTTGTTCGCCTGTCAAGTTTAATTTTTTACCAATATTACTTCTATGATTGCCAACCGTCTTTGGACTAATAAACAGCATATCTGCTATTTCCACGGAAGTTTTTTTGCGAGCAATCAATTTTAGAATATTGATTTCATGGTCGGATAATTTATCTAAAATTGAATTAGTAGGTTGCTGTAAATTCAATAAAAAATGGGTTAAATTGGCGTTGACATAAGCCTTTCCAATATGCACCGACCGTATGCAAGTCAATATTTCTTGTTCGCTACTTTCTTTTAATAAATAACCTTTAATACCTGCTGCCATTGCATTCCTAAAAAAAGATTCGTCTTTAAAAAGCGTCAATAAAACAAAAGTGGTGGGACTATTTTCGGCGATTAAAGTTTTAGCGACTTCTAAACCAGATAAATAGGGCATTTCAATATCCAATACTGCAACATCAGGCTGAATAGCTCGGATTTTTGTTAGGGCATCCTGTCCATTTTCGGCACTGCCTACCCAGTTGATATCGGGTGTTTCTGTCAAAAGATTACTGACGCCTTTCCTTAAAATTGGGTGGTCATCGGCATTAAATACACTTATTCGCATGCTATTTTTATTTTAAATCAATCAAAATGATTTCGTCTCGACTCCCCGTAATCCGCTCTTCAAAAAAAGCATGTAATTGTTGCTTTCCTTTAAAGGTTTGGGTAGAATTCTTGGTAGTAATTTTAATGGATTTAATCATTCCTACCAAACTATCCAAACTATTTTGAACTCGCCAATGTCCCATCCTAAAATAAAATTCCTTCATAGAATTCTGAGCATCAGAAGCTAAGTTAATTTTTAAGCGATTCTCTTTTATTTGGTCTTCAAATCGGTAATACCGTTTGCCTTCTTTGAAAACAAATTCAATGTTGGCTTCGGCATCTGTTGTATTTTCAATTCTAATAATTTGAGAGGGGTCGCAAGAAAATAGGAGGAAGATGGATAATCCTGCTATTAGATAAGTTGTTATTTTTTGATAAATCATAGCTTTTATTTTTGAGGATGAATAAACACTTTTATTCAAATTGACGATGGTCTATTACCAGTTGGCTTAAACATAAACAGAGAATTGACAATAAATTAAGGATTAAGAATGTAGGAATTCTTTCACTAAGGCCTTTGCCGCGCTCCTTATAAATTATAAGATATCCCAACAAAAAAGCCCAGTTCATATACTTGTTTGACGGGCACATTATCGACTTCCGAAATAAAGGTATCTCCAATTTCATATCCCTGAGCCAAGCGGTCAACTTGTCCAGCCATCACGCCTGCACTAATAACGATTCGGCTACTTTTACCAATCATCAAAGCAGGGCCTGCTAAAAAAGACAAGGAGGTGATATTTCTATCTCCAGCTAATGGAAAACCGATACCAACAGAACCACCCAGAGACGTATTGCCATTACTTTGCTTGTAAAAATGTAAAAAAGAAGTAAGCAAGGGCTTTAAACCACCTATATCATCTGCTTTGATGGTTTCCTCCCGAACAAAATAATCTTGTGGCGTTTCATTAAATCCACCAAAACTCAATCCCAAAGAAGCATTGAGTTTAAAACCTCCCGAAATTGCGACTTCTATAGGAGCAATCGTTTTGTTGGTCGTGACCTCATTTTCCCCAAGTGCCTTTTTTTTAAATTTGACATTAAAAATAATCGCATCTTCTTTGGCAGTCGTCCGATAGGTATAGGAAAAGTCATTACTGTTAATCGCCTCAAATTCATAGCGAAGATCTGCCAGATATTCCATATCTTCTTTTTGAAATTCGCTGGTCAACTCATTTAATTTTTTTTGATATGCTTTTGCTTTACTTAAAAATCCCTGACCATCTTTTTGGGTTTTCTGCAAAGATTGCATTATTGAGGTTCCTTCTAAATTAAACTCGTTTGAAATTTCTACCAATTCTTCCACTTTTTCTAACTCATTTTGATAAAGCTCCTCTTTTTCTTTCAATTGTCCTAACTGTTCTTTGAGGGAGGTTTGGGATAAGATATAATTCATATCAATGGTTTTGATATCTGCTATCGTAAATACCGTTTGAAAGTATTCGCTTGCCATTTTTTTGATCTGAGTAGGTTTTAATTGAGGATGTTGCTTAAGTTTTGTAATTTCTTTGGCAATGACCTTCAATTTTTGTTTTTTCTGAAATTCTATTTTAATGGCTTTTCCAATAGCCATTAATTCTGCTTCTGCTTGGTTCATAGTATTCAAGATTTCACTATACTCTGCGCTTAGGTCTTGTATAACTTGATATTGTTTCTCATTTTCTTCTGATAGGTCTATTTCTCGGCTATGCGACAGAACTGGTTCCTCTTCGGTTTGTTCTCTAGAAGCAGCTGATTCATCATTAGCAGTAGCTGAAAATAGATTTAAGGTAGGTAATCTACCACCACCCTTACCAGATAATAAGCCTGATAATGCATTCGAACTACTAGTGGGAATATTAATCGTGGATTCATTTGCACCTACTTCTACCTCAAAGAGATAATTATTATAATTTTTAATATGTAGGAAAATATTACTGCCACTTTGAGCTTTAGGTTGTTGAATGGCTTTTCCTTCCAATTCATATCTTAACAGTTCTGTTTGTGCATCGTAATAGATATGTAAATCCTGCGCAGATAAATGAATGGCAATAAAGAATAATGGATAAAATAGAATTGATTTTCTCATATTTAGCTTAGTTTTTATAGTAGTTTGTAATTTTTTACAAAAGGTTATTTGTTTTTATATTTTGGCGTAATAAATTTATTCTTTACAAAGGTAGAACCTAAAGATTTGCTTAAAATAAATACTTGGGAGGAACTAGTTCAGTTGTTCACAAAGAATTTTAAACTGGAATCCGAATCAAAACCATCGCTCCTTTAGTCACCCCTTTTTTTAACTTTAGTTGTCCACCAATAGCTGTTATCCTTTCAAACATGGTACGCAAACCAAGGCTTTTAGAAGTGATAATCGCCAATTCGTAATCAAATCCTTTTCCATTATCTTGAATATTGATAATCAAATTTTTATCTACTTTTTTAATACTAATTTTTGCCGCAGTCGCCTCCGAATGTTTGACTATATTATTGAATGCTTCTTGAATGGTTCGGTAGAGGTTAATTTCTGCTTTAGCATTCAATAATTTATCAATATTGTCAATTTCTTTGCTAATAAACAAATCTGTTGATTTTTCGACTTTTTGGATAATCTCATTGATGGCAGTCGTTAAGCCAAATTTTTCTAATTGAATAGGATGTAAATCTTGGGAAATAGACCGCACTTCTTCCAATGTGTCTGTAATCAATTGTTGATTTTCTAGGGTAACTTCATGATTGTAAGTCAATTGTTTTTTAATTAATAATAAAGACTGTCCAATGCCATCATGCAAATCTCTAGCAATGCGTTTTCGTTCTTCCTCTTGGGCAAAAATAAGCGCTTTCGCAAAGGCTATTTTATCGTTTCTTTCTCTGCGGATTTTATTGAATTTAAAGCCTAAAAAACCAAAAATACTGAGCAATAAAGTGCCTCCTAATAAGTAATTTAGTTGTCTTTCGATTTTGCCATTTTCTTCCCCTAATTTCAAGATGGCATTTTCTTTTTCTAAAATCACTTTGTCCTTTTTTTCTGTCTCGTAGAGCGTTTGCATATCTGCGAATTGTTTATTTTGATCTTTATTAAACAAACTATCTTTGGCTGCTAAATTTAGTTGCTGATACCGAAAAGCATTCTTAAAATCACCTTGGCGTTCATAATATTCGACGAGGTGACTGGAGGATTCCCACATTCCTTCTAATTCGCCAGCTTTTGCATACCAATCATAAGCCTTTTTTAAATAAGGAAAAGCCACTTTATAATTGCCTTGAGCCATATTCCATTGAGCCAATGCTTTGTTACAAGCATGTATACCACTATTAAAACCTATTTCTTCCCTAAGTGCTAAACTTTTGCGCATATAAAACCTCGCTTTATCAAGATTTTTCTGATGTTTATAATTCCATGCCATTGAAAAATAGGTGAAGGATTGCCCTCTTTTATCATTTAAGGCTATTCTTATTTTTAATGCCTTTTGATAATTTTCAAGCGCTTCGTCCAACTTGCGTTGTGCTTTAAGCACATTCCCCATATCATGATAACTAAAGGCAATACCCCGTTGATTATTCGTCCTATTATAGATTTCCAATCCTTTTAAACCATATTCAATTGCTTTTTCGTGGTTTTTTTGAATAAAATATAGACTGGCAATATTACCATTCGCCCTTGCTGCAAAACTCCAGTCTGTTTCTTTTTCCGCCAAGCGGAGTGTTTCTATATATTTTGCTAACGATTTTTCTAAGTGGCCTTTATATTCATGAATGATTCCAATAGCATTATGTGCGCTTAATTGACCTTGAATATCCTTGTTTTCGGTACTTATCTTTAAACTCAATTCAAATAATTCCATAGCTTTGTCATATTTCCCCCTGCTTTCAAAAACATTTCCCTGACCATAAAGACCTTTCGCTATACCTTTCGGATAGTTAGCGATTTCACTTACCTTTTGACATTTTTGATAATATACTTCGGCACTATCTATCTTTCCCGTTACAAATAAAGTTCGACCGATTTGAGCCATCGCATCTGCCTCTGATAATTTATGGTCTATTCGGCTGCTTAATTGGATACATTCCTTTCCTGCCTGACTGCCTAGGTCATATAATCCTAAGCTGTAATAGGTCTGACTCAATAATAAAAGGCTTTCTGCTTGTCCTTTTAAATCGTTTATTGATTTTGCTAAAGCCAAGGCTTCTTCTCCATATTGCTGCGCCGTTTTGGCTTGATTGGCAAGCGTTATCTTTGTTAATTGAGTTAAAATTCGTACTCGATTCGTATCTGCTTCATAAACGGTTAATAAATTAATTAGACTGTCAATGTTAACGGTCTTTGCGGAGGTATGTCCAAAACTTATAAAGAGGAAAAAGATAAAGAGGCATTTCCAATGAGAAAATTGGCTTAACTGCATAAATTGTGTTTTGGGATTCTTGGAGTTTCCAGCAAGATACAGTTATTTCTCTTTTTTCACAAAAAACACTTCTTTACTTTTTTTGAAATTACTTTGTTATACTAATAAAAATAAATTTCAGGTATTTATCTACTTACAAAGGTATTCCTTAAAGGATGATATTGAAATAGGGGCAGGGTAGGGTTTTAATAGGGGCTAGACTCTAGTGTTTTAATTTTAATCTCAATTATAAACTGTATATTAATTCCAATTGAGGACTTAGCTTAGAGTTAGGTTGTTCAGAATATGGGATAAAGTTCCTTCAGTTTTTAAGAAGGCGGCATCAATTTAAGATTTATCCAATCCAATCCAATCCAAGATTATTAGCTGTTCAAGAAGACGGGGAGAAAAAAATCTATTTCTCCGTAATTCTGAACAGCCTAGCTTAGCGTAGTACATTAATAGACAATTCAAATAATTAAAAAACACGAAACTTTGTAGTATATTGAGCGAATAAAAATCGCCAACCATAAAAAGTTTTTAAAGATGATTAGAATAGCTATTTCCTTCTTCCTATTATGTATTACATTAAGTGCTTTCAGCCAAGAAGCCCATCGCAGATGGCGAAAAATGAATCAAATTCGCAATGATAAATTTGATTTAATCCTACCAGAAGTGATGAAAGAGAATAAGATTGATATGTGGATTATCATGAATCGAGAAGGGAATTTTGACCCGCTTTATCCAGATATGGGAGAAGGTTATGTTGGGTCAACAGGTTATTATGTTTTCACGGATAATGGTGAAGACCGCATTGAAAGAGCCGCTTTAGGAATCAGTGGCTATTTATTAAAAGAAGGTGGTGCGTATGACCATTTTGGGTCAGATTTAGAACTCAAAGAATATGTAGCAGAAAGAGACCCGAAACGCATAGGACTTAATTTTTCTAAATTTATTGGCGGCGCAGATGGTTTATCTCATTCAGGCTATAACGAGTTAGTAGAAGTATTAGGCCAAAAATATGCCGACCGTTTTGTTTCTGCGGAAAAACTGGTTTCTGATTTTAGATCAAGGCGAGTCGCAAGTGAAATTGCTGTGTATGGAGAAGCCTGTGAGTTGTCTTATACGATAGCAGAAAAAGCCTTATCCAATGAAGTCATTACGCCTGGGATAACGACCTTGGAAGATGTCGCTTGGTGGATAAAAGAACAACAATTTAAACATAATTTAGAATCCTCCTTTGGGATGCCATCGGTTTATTTGACAGGTCCAAGAGGTGTGATTGCTACTTCTACGGATAAAATTATCGAACGAGGGGACGTCATTATGTTGGATTATGGGGTAGGATTAATGAATATGTACACGGATATGAAGCGGATGGCTTATGTGTTGAGAGAAGGCGAAACGACTATTCCAGAAGGCATTCAAAATGCCTTTGACCAAGGCGTAAAAGTTCGAGATATTATCAAGCAAACCATTAAACCGGGATTCACTGCCAAAGAAAACGAAACTAAAGTCTATGCTGCGTTGACGAAAGCAGGCTTCAATAAAATGAAAGGTTTTAATAAATTTACAGAAGGAGATGTTACCGATGTCATTATTGGTTGTCACTCTGTCGGCAATTGGGGACATGGAGTAGGACCTTCCATTGCTTTTTTCAATCCAGTTCGCTTGAACTATGAAATCAAGCCGTCCAATCTGTTTTCTATAGAATTATTTGCTTATACGAAGATACCAGAATGGGGCGGAAAAAAATTAAGAGTGCCTTTGGAAGATGATGCGATTGTGACAAGTAGAGGAGTAGAGTGGATATATCCGATTAATCCTAGGATACAAGTGATTAAGTAACAAAGAAAAAATAAGTTCCTCATTTAGACGCTTAGAGGTTTGAAAGACGCTCCAAGCTGTTCAGAATGTGGATAAGCAACCCGTCCGTAAACGGTTCACAAACAGTGTTTGATCATCTTGATTTTTGAGAGGGCGGCAAATCATAAATCTTAAATCATACATCATACTTCATAAATCCATCTAGTTTTTACGTGACAGATTTATGATTTAAAATTTATGATTTATGATTTTTTAAACCCCGATGAATTAAGTCTCCAGACTTGATTCGCTTATCTCGTCGTCTCCAGACGACCGTTAGTATTATTTTCGGTCGTATAAATATTCCGCAAGTAAAATAAATAAAGAATACGCATGATGTCAAAAATAAAATGGAGTCTTTTCCTAATAGGGTTATTGTTGATGGCCTGCCAAAACTATACGACAAAATCAAGCAATACTACCAACCTTACGAAAGCACCAACTATTGATTTAACCAATAAACGCATCTTATTCTTAGGCAATAGTATCACCCATAATGGTTTATATGTGAGCCTGCTTGAATATGCTTTACGCAAAGAGTATCCAAACCAAAAAATAGACCTTATTAGCATTGGCTTAGGAAGCGAAACCGTTTCTGGTTTGACAGAATCCGACCATCCTTACCCCAGACCTTGTTTGTCAGAACGAATAGACCGAGCAATAACAGCTGTTCAACCAGATTTGATTATTGCGACGTATGGCATAAATGATGGTATTTATCACCCACCATCTGCGGAACGATTAATTGCTTATCAAACTGGCATTCAACAGTTAATTCAAAAAGCGAAGACGGCAAATTCACAATTGATTTTACTCAGTCCTACGCCTTTTGATGCATTGCCTATAACTAAACGATTAGCAGCTATAAATGCACCAGAATTTAGCTATAAATCGCCTTATGAAAAATACGATGAGGTGTTATCAGAATATAGTAATTGGTTGAATACTTTGGAAAATCAAGTGCTAAAAGTAATTGATTGGCATACAGCGATTAATCAAGATTTAATCGAAAAAAGAAAAACTAAGCCCTCTTTTAGCTATGCGAAAGATGGCATTCACCCGAATGAAGCAGGACATTTATTAATGGCGCAATTATTTTTGAAAGGGGTGAATCTAAACGCTGTAAATGCCCATTTAACGGATTATAACCAAATTCAAAAAGATACTTTTTTTCAAAAGATACATCGTGCCAGAACCAATCGGTCGGAAAGATGGCGTAATTATATAGGCTACACTAGAGGAAAAACGGTTAAAGCCATTTCGCCTAAATCCCAATTGATTATCATGGGCGGTCAATCCAATATGTCTGGTTTAGGAAAGAAGGAAAATTTAGCGGACACCAAATTATCTAAAAATATTGCCTTTATTAATTATGGTTTAACGGGTAACTTTAAAATACATCCAGACCGTTTTGGCCCAGAATATGGACTTTCTGAAAAATTGAATGAAGCATTTCCTTATCAGCATTTTACATTATTAAAATATTCGATTGGCGGCGCTTCTTTATTAGATTGGGCACCGAATTACAGCAAAGAAAAAGCGGAAATTACTGGAAATGCTAAATTTGGAAATGTCTATGCACAATGTTTTGAAAAAGTCGATAGCCTAATGAAAAATGAGGTTGTTGAACCTGCGGCTTTTCTATGGATGCAAGGAGAAAGAGATGCTCGTATTCCCGAAGCAGGGAAAGATTATTACCAAAATTTTAAACAGCTAATTGAGTCTATTCGAGGAAAATTAGATAAACCGAATTTGCCTTTTATTTTTGGAATGGTCAATCCGCCAGCCGAAAAATATGCCGCATTAACAACTGTTAGAGCTGCCCAACGAAAAATAGCTAAAGACTTGCCCAATGTTTTTATTATCGAAACAGATGATTTAGAAAAACTAAAAGACAATTTGCATTACAATGCGGCGGGACAAATGGAATTGGGGCATCGTTTTGGCGAACAATTAAAGGTTTTATTAGCTCAACAACAACGCTCCAATCAATTGGCACTTTTGCCAGCTTATGAAGAAAAAGCGAGTACTACAGATTGGTTAATTGAAAAATTGGATACGCAAGCAGCAATATTTCAGAAAGATGGAAAAGAACTAGTCATTAGCAATGGCTTAGTCAGTAGAACTTTTAGCATAAGTCCAAATTTTGCAACCACCAGTTATAAAAACTTACAAACGAAAGAAGAATATATTCGTGCGGTCAAACCAGAAGCGACGATTATGATAGATAGCGTTACTTATCCTATTGGCGGATTAATTGGACAAAAAGAAATGGGCTATTTATTACCAGAATGGTTAGCAGAAATGAAAGCAGATTCTGCCGCTTTTGGGTTTACAAAATTTGAAGTAAAAGATTTAGAAGAACGATTTAAATGGAAAAAAACAAGATGGGCGACTACTTCCCAACATCAAGCCAAAGGCAAGGAAATTATCTGCTATTATCAACATTCATTGCCTAACCTAAAAGGAATTACCGTAAAAATCCATTATGAAATTTATGATAATATTCCGTTGATTTCTAAATGGCTAACGGTAGAAAACAAGGGCACTCAGCAAATAAAAATCAATCATTTTACCAGCGAAATAATTGCTCATCCAGAAAAAAATAATTTTGTAGATATTCCAAAAAAATGGGATTACCCTAACCTCTATTTAGAAAATGATTATGCTTTTAGTGGGATGACTTATGATGAGTCTAACCAAGCTTTGACTTGGGAAGTTGACCCAGCATACACTTCGCAAGTCAATTGGGAACGTAAAATGCCTTGTGTTTTAAAAAGCCAACCTAAAATTGGTCCACAAGTACAATTGGAGCAAGGCAAATCTTTTGAAAGTTTTCGCACTTTTATTCTCGCTTTAGACAACGGAGACAGAGAAAGAAATACCCTTGCCAAAAGAAAAATGTATCGAACACTTGCGCCTTGGGCAACTGAAAACCCCATTTTCATGCACTTAACTTCTACTGACCCAGTAATTGTCAAAAGCGCCATTGACCAATGTGTGGAAACGGGGTATGAGATGGTCATTCTTAGTTTTGGAAGTGGTTTGAATATGGAAGATACATCGACTGCGAATATTCAAAAATTTAAGGCATTAGCTGATTATGCGCATAGCAAAAACATTCAATTAGGTGGCTATTCTCTTTTTTCTAGTCGTCAAATAGATGATGAAACAGATGTAGTAGATATAAAAACAGGCTTACCTGGTGGCGCTAAGTTTGGTGGTCATGCACCTTGTGGAGGCAGTAAATGGGGCTTGTCTTATTTTCAAAAATTACAAACCTTTTTGAATCAAACAGGTTTTGATATATTGGAACATGATGGGCCGTATCCAGGTGATTTTTGCGCTTCCGAAAACCATCCTGGGCATGTGGATTATTATGATTCACAATGGACACAATGGCGGCAAACGACCGATTTTTATAAATGGATTAGACAAGCAGGTATTTATACCAATATTCCAGATTTTTACTTTTTAAGTGGTTCTAATAAAGTGGGCATTGGTTATCGAGAGGTGAATTGGTCTTTGCCCAGAGCACAACAAATTATCTTAGGTCGCCAAAATATCTATGATGGCACTTGGACAAAAACACCAAGTATGAATTGGACGTTTGTACCATTGACGGAATATCACGGTGGTGGAAAAGACGCCACTTTAGAACCACTTTCCGAACACTTAGATAGCTATGCCGCCCACATGACTCAGAATTATAAATCAGGGGTGCAGGCTTGTTATCGAGGTCCAAGGTTATATGACACGGAAGCGACGAAAAACTTAGTTAAATCTAATATTGACCATTACAAAAAATATCGAGATATATTGAATGCTGATGTTATCCATTTGCGCCGTCCAGATGGCAGAGATTGGGATGGTATTTTACATGCCGACCCACAATTGCCGATTAAAGGATATGCGGTTTTGTACAATCCTTTGCCTTATGCGATTGAACGAGAGATTAGTTTACCCCTTTATTATACGGGATTAAAAAATAATGCAGTCATTAGTATTAATGGCGCTGCCTTTCAACCTTATGATTTGGATAGAAATTATCAAATAAATCTCCATGTGGAAATTCCTGCATCGGGGCATGTTTGGGTATTGATCAAATAAAATATTTCAGTAGTAGGTACACTAAATTGATTACATTCCCAACTTTTGTTTTGATAGGGAAAAGATTTACTAAATCTCCCCCTATAGATTGGATGAAACTCCCTAATTTTAAGCTGTGAAAAATATACTAAAAAAATTAAACGAGCCTTTTCCAGAAGATATATCGCTGCAACATAATATCCGTTCTATTGTAGGCGTCGGCGTGTTTGTTACTGTGTTTCTATATCTATTGCGCCCTTTTGGGCTTGACAATTACCCTGGTGGTAAATTATTGATTTGTATTAAATTTGGCTTAGTAACGGTGTTTGCAGGATTGAGCTACGACCTATTTGGGATCTATGTCTTAGGTTTAAAAAAAGACCTGCCTTCTTGGACTTTGTGGAAATGGATAGTGAGTGCTATCTTTTTAATTCTTTTTATTAGTATTTGTAATTATCTCTTTATGATGACCCTAATGGCTTGGGGTGGCTTTAGTTGGTATAACTTTTTCTACATGATTACCAGCACATTTGCCGTAGGTATTTTTCCCATTATTTTTTCTGGTATGCTTGTTCAAATGAATGCCTACAAGCGCAATCAGATTCAAGCAAAAGATATGCAAGCAGCCCTATCGCCTAAGCAAACGAAAGTGCATACTATTATTCTCGCTGGTGAAAATAGTCGGGAAGATTATTTATTTCCCTTTGCAGACCTACTTTACATTGAAGCCATGCAAAATTATGTATCGGTTTGTCATTTTAAAGCAGGAACAATAGAAAAAACAGTCTTTCGTAGTACGATTAAACGGATGGAAACACAAACTATGGGTTCTCCTTTAATCCGTTGTCATCGCTCCTTCATGGTTAATGCCAATTTAATTGAAAAAGTAGCAGGTAATGCACAAGGCTTACGACTTACCCTAAAAGGTTTGCCTGATTTTGAAGTGCCTGTTTCTCGTAAATATATTCCTACCTTGAAAAAATTGATGGCTTAACTGGTAGCAAAGAATGAAGGTAGACTGTTCAGAATAATGAAGATACATGCGTTTTTTCTTTCCTAATTTTTGAAAAGTCACGAGACCTGTGATTAGGTTAGCCAAATCTTAAATCATAGTTCATAAATCTTAAATCATAAATCTGTCATGTAAAAATAGATGGATTTATGATGTATGAACTATGATTTTTGATTTATGATTGACTGTACTAAATACAGAATAGCCTATCCTAAAATTTTGACAATAAACCCTTTGCCCCTTGTCATTTATCCCAGCCCTTGATAATTGCCCCTACATCTTGACAGTTATCCCTTTTTTAGCAACGATAATCATTCTTTCCTACCTTTGAATTCAAGTCATCACCCGACTGATTTTCTTTACTTCTTTTATTCAATTAATCATTTACTCCTTTCAACTATGAAAACCGTCTCTTCTATTATTATGATGCTGCATGTGGCTGCTGGCTTTTCCAGTTTGCTTTTATTTTGGATTCCTGCTTTCACCAAAAAAGGAGGAATTAACCATGTCAGAGTTGGTAAAATTTATATGTGGTTGATGTGGATAGTCGTGATTACTGCGGCCATATTAAGTATTAAAAATTTATACATTGGTCGAATTGAAGCAGCGGCGTTTTTAGGTTTTCTAACCTTTATTACCGCTAACCCACTTTGGAAAGGTATTGCCATTTTAAATCATAAAAAAGGACTCTCCAAATCCTTTCAACGGAATCATTTACTATTTGAAATAATGATTCTGATAACAGGCGCCCTATTATTGGGATACGGTATTTATCTACAAGGCAAAGGAGGTGCTATTTTAATGATAATTTTTGGAATCTTGGGCGTTAGCAATTTTAAACCTGTGATAAAATTAATAAAAAATCCGCCCCAAAAAATGGATTGGTTTATGGAGCATGTCAAAGATATGATTACCACAGGAATTGCAGCTTATACTGCCTTTTTTGCCTTTGGTGGCCGAACTTATTTAGGGGAAATATTTACTGGGTATTGGATGATTGTTCCTTGGGTAGCGCCTACGATTATTGGTGTTTTTGCGATGAAGTATTTGGAGAAATATTATGCGAAGAAGAAGAAGGTAGGTCAGGTAACGGCAAGTCCTGTAATTGGTTAAGGCGAAATAAAATAAAAAGGATGGTTTTTAATAAATTATCGAACGAGTCTATCTTTTCAAGTTAAGTATCATAAAAATAGAGGGTTAGCGATGCAGCCTTTTTTACAAATTGGCATCAGTCCTTATACTCAGAAAACAGGAAATAACGAAGCGGTAATGCGCCCAATAATGCTAGGGATGACTATTGATATTCCTTATGATATTTATAAATAAACTGGATGATTCAATCCACTCTCTTCTTTTCTATATAAAAATAATTTAACTAACCTTCGGCATTTTTTAAAATATACGTACCTTCAAGCCAAAATAAAATCCCTTCCTTATTTACTTAACCAGATTCATCATGTACGTAAAGACTATTATTTCTATTCTCGCAATATTCCTTCTATTGGGCTTTAACCAAAAAGGAATGACACAAACTACTATTGATAAACAGCAAATTATCCAAGAAATGGATAAAGAGTTAAAAAATTATGGCAAAATTGCCCATGAAATTTGGGGTTTAGCCGAATTAGGATTCCTCGAAGATAAGAGTACTCAAATCCTACAAGACCACCTGAAAAAAGAAGGGTTTACTATTAAAACAGGGGTAGCAGGCATGCCAACTGCTTTTGTCGCAGAATATGGAAATGGTAAACCTATCATTGGTTTATTAGCAGAATACGATGCCTTACCTGATATGTCGCAGGCAGCAAATCCAACGAAAGGTGCAAACGAAGCCCAAAAAGCAGCGGCTGGACATGCTTGTGGACATCACCTTTTTGGAACAGGCTCTATGGCAGCGGCGATTCATGTCAAGAACTGGCTAAAAAAGACGGGTACTGCTGGAACAATTCGCTTATATGGTACGCCAGCGGAAGAAGGTGGTGGTGGAAAAGTTTATATGGTTCGAGCAGGTTTATTTGATGATGCTGATGCCGTTTTATCTTGGCATCCAGGGGATGAAAATAATGCAGATGCTGGGTCTTCTTTAGCGGCTATTTCTATCCGTTTTCGATTTAAAGGGATTGCAGCACATGCGGCTGGTGCGCCTTGGCGAGGTCGAAGTGCATTAGACGGCGTCGAGGCCATGAATTATATGGTCAATATGATGCGAGAACATATCACCCCAGATTCTAGAATTCATTATGCTATTTTAAATGGGGCAAAAGCACCGAATATCGTTCCTGCTTTTGCGGAAGTGGCGTACATTATTCGCCATCCAGATATGCGAGAATGTAAAGCGATGATTGATAGAGTGATTCTTGCAGCTAATGCAGCTGCCATGGGTACCGAAACAGAAGTTAGTCATGAAGTTATTACAGGCTATTTTAATAAATTACCGAATAAAACTTTAGCAGAAGTCATGCACGCTAATTTGGAAATAGTTGGTGGAGTGAATTATACCGAAACAGAACGTCAATTTGCAACGGAGATTATGACATCCTACGAAACTAAAGGTAAAACACCAGAAACGGCAAAAAAAGTAAAACCACTAGAAGTTATCACGAAAGGTATGGGTGGTTCTACCGATGTAGGTGATATTAGCTGGGTTCGTCCAACTACAGGAATGCGTGCTGCAACTTGGGTGCCAGGAACGGTAGCACATAGTTGGCAAGCAGTCGCCGCAGGTGGCACTACGATTGGTCATAAAGGCATGATGGTCGCTGCCAAAACATTGACCCTAACTGCATTGGATTTATACCAACAACCTGATAAATTAATTAAAGCCGAAGCAGAATTATTAGAGCGACGAGGCGGCGATTTTAAATATGAAGCGCTTTTGGGGGATAGAAAACCGCCTTTGGAATATCGGAAAGGGGCGGAATAATGTGCTAAAGAATTCAGTATTGAATAAAAAATAAACATTAATTACCTCTTTTTATGAGTTGCGGGTTACGAGTTACGGGTTATTGATCGAGTTTAAATCTAAAATAGGAATAATGATATTGGTATTACTAAATTAAGCTTAATTCCTAAAAATCAACTCGCAACCCGTAACCCGCAACCATTCCCACATATTTTGTACTTTAGCCCCATAAAGAGCTAGAACTATATGTCGCTTAATCAGACCCGAAATAAATTAGTTGATTTTTTAGGAAGTCCTTTTACTTTGTTGGATAGCAAAGGGGATAAACTATTCTTAATTATCTTTTGTGGTATTTTTGCGACCTTTTTTATCAATTTTTACGAACCACTTAACATTAGCACTTGGCATCACGATTCTAAAATTGGTAACTTTTTAACCATCTGGACAGCAGGGCTTTTAGGGGCTATCATTTTAAGTATTACCCAATTTATTTTACGACCCAAATTTAAGTTATTCACTTTCACAGTAGGGCAATTTCTGCTTTGGGTATTCTTTGAGTTTTTTTTATTAGCCATCCTATTTTTTGTTTTGTACGGAGAGAGTGTATTTCCATTCTGGAAAGAATTCTTTCTGGTATTTCGTTACACCATTTCCTTAACCATTATTCCTTATTTTTTGGCTTGCTTGATAATTGCTGTCAAGAAATTGTCTAATCCAATTAAAGTTAAAGAAGCGCCTGCCATTTCAACACCAATTCCAAAACCTACTCCACCTCTAGCACAACATGCTTTTAAAGATGAAAATGGTAAAATTATGTTGGCGATTAAACCAACTCAATTATTATTACTAAAATCTGAAAATAATTATACTTCTGTCTTTTTTTTACAAAATGAAAAAATAGAAAAAAAACTCATTCGCACCAATTTAAAAAAACTAGAAAGCGAATTAACCGAATTTCCTTACCTATTGCGCATTCATCGCTCTTATATGGTCAATTTAGAAAACATCGCTTCTGTTCAACGAAAAAAAGGCAGTTTTCAAATTCTATTAACGCATTTGCCCGAAATGCCCTTAAAAGTATCTGAAACCTATAAAGCATTTTTTGAAGCACAGATAAAATCATAAGGAAAAACCTTATCCAATTCACCCCAAATAGGTATTTTTTACCCCATTTTTTATTTTTATATACTATTTCCTCATTTTTAAATTAGTTTTAATGATTCATTTAATAGAAGCACTAATTTTAGTAAATTTTCAAAAACTGAAAAAATATAGTGTTTCATAGTGTGAGAGGAGACTTAACAAAATTTGCAGATTCTTCTCCTTTTTATAGTCAAAATGTAGCCTTTAAAATTTGTGTTAGTAATACTTAAAAAATAACTTGAACAACTATAATCCGTGGGGTTAATAAATCCGTGGGGAATTAAATGCAAGATGTCCAATTTATTCTTTATCCGTTACTTATTCTAATTCCTAATAAAAATTAACAAAATGAAATTTTCCTATTTTCCTACCTTGATTTTTGCTGCCTTATTATTGTTCGGTACTGCTTGTCAAACAGCAGAAAAAGGCCCACAAACAATGACTGCTGAAAATTTAGTTAAAAACTTTCAGAAACGATTAATCGAAGCAAAAGCAGGAGAGCAGATATTATTACCTGCTGGAACTTTCGATTTTAAGCGGTCTATTTCTTTAAATGATACGCCTGACATAACGATTAAAGGGGCTGGAAAAGGGAAAACCATCTTATCTTTTAAAGGTCAGATTGAAGGAGCGGAAGGCATGTTAATTAAAAATGTGAATGGCATTACCCTAGAAGGATTTACCATCTCGGATTCTAAAGGGGATGCCATTAAAGTACAAGGTTGCACCAATGTCGTCATGCGAGACTTAGAAACCACTTGGACCAACGGACAATTGGCAACAAATGGCGCTTATGGTTTATATCCAGTTAGTAGCAAAAATGTGTTGATGGAAAAATGTGAAGCCTCTTATGCCATGGACGCAGGTATTTATGTAGGACAATCTACGAATGTGGTAGTTAGAGACAATTACGTTCATCATAATGTAGCAGGATTAGAAATCGAAAATACTATTAACGGGGAGGTTTATAATAATATAGCCAAGAATAATACTGGAGGAATGCTTATCTTCGACATGCCTGATTTACCTCAAGCAAATGGTGACCGCATTAAATTCTATAATAATATTATGGAAGGCAATAACGGAAAAAACTTTGCACCCAAGGGTATGGTCGTAAGTACAATTCCTCCAGGTTCTGGTATGATTATTATGTCGCACTCGAATATTGAAGCACATCATAATACTATTACGAACCACAAAACTTTAGGGATTGCGGTGAATAGTTGGTTATTTACAGGTGTGCCTTATAAGTCAGAAAATTTTGACCCTTATTGCACCAATATCAATTTGCATGACAATATCATTAGTGGCAATGTTGGCCCTACAGACAACACCACCGAGTACGGACAATTATTTACAGCAATATTAGGCGGCGAACCTGTGGATATTATCACCGATGGTATTTTTAAACCTACTTCTATTGGTATAGCTGGCCAACCAACAGATTACTGTTTTAAAAATAATGGGGACAATATCAAGTTTGTTAATTTGAATGCAAGCATGGGAGATTCCCCAGAAGCAATGGCTAAAAATATGGATACGGATTATCGAAAATTTGATTGTGAATTGCCTAGTTTTGATACTAGTGAACATGATAAGTGGCTGGCAGCAAAGTAGCTAATTTGCCTATAACCCCAACGGGGTGAAATAATGTAGCCTAGGGTGCAAACCCTAGGAAAAAGAAATAACCAAAAATAGTCTTCGAAAGAATGAAAAAAATATTATTTACCACCATTCCTTTTTTTGCATTAATGCTATTTTTAGCGAACTGCCAAATGGGTAATAAAGGCATTCAAATTCCAGTAGAACCCTACGAAAAACTCTCCCAATATCAATTTTTTAAAGGGAATTTAGCAGACTTGCAACCGAATGATAGAGTCATCCCTTACGACTTAAACTCACCGCTATTTTCGGATTATGCACATAAAGCACGTTTTGTCTGGATGCCTGAAGGAACAAGTGCCAGTTATACCACAGAGAGTGTGTTAGATTTCCCAAAAGGAGCAGCTATCATCAAGAATTTTTATTATGAAAATGATGAAACGGATGCCAGCAAAGGTAGGCGAATTATGGAAACTCGCTTATTGATTAACCGAGGAGAAGACTGGGAAGCGATTGGCTATATTTGGAACGACGAACAAACCGAAGCCTACCATGAAGTAATTGGAGACATTAAAGAAGTGAGTTGGGTGAATACGGAAGGAAAACCACAAAATATCAATTATATCATTCCTAATAAAAATCAATGTAAAAGTTGCCATTTGAATGGAAAAAAGCAAATTCCAATTGGCCCTAAAGTGCGTAATTTAAATAAGCCATTTGCTTATGCAGATGGGGAAATGAATCAGTTAGAAAAATGGGCATCGATTGGTTATTTAACAGGATATGATGGACAAGCTAATCACCCAAAAGTAGCCACTTGGGACAATGAAAAAAGTGGCGATATTCATGATAGAGCAATGGCTTATTTAGACATCAATTGTGCGCATTGCCATAATAAAACGGGGTCAGCCAACACTTCGGGTTTATTTTTAACGGCAGATGCGCCTTTGGATTTGAATGTAGGGATTTTTAAGGCAACTGTTTCAGCAGGTGCAGGTACTGGAGGATTCACCTATTCTATTGTGCCAGCGCATCCAGAAGAATCTATCATGATTTATAGAATGAATTCCTTGAATCCTGGTGCAATGATGCCAGAATTAGGAAGAAGTACAGTACATACAGAAGGAGTAGCATTAATCAGTAATTGGATTGCCCAAATGGAAGAAAATCCAGCTATTAGGCAATCGGCCACTTTACGATAAATCCATTCGCTTGAGGGCAGTCGGTAAAGCGACAAAAAAGTCTAATGCTGATTACAATCCAATAAGCATTTTTTATTATATTTGATTTTAGCTTACGAGGAAGGTAGGTTGTGGAAAACTCAAATTAGCTAACCATTGCGCTCGTACTGCTTTTTTAAAACAAAACGAAAAACCACCAATATTCATGTTTGCAAAACAAAAGTATTTGCCATTCTTCTTGTGTTGTATTTTCTCCTTATGCAGCATTGTCGCCTTTGGTCAGCAATTACAAGGCAAAGTGATAGACAAAGAAAATGGAGAAGCATTAATCGGGGCTTGTATTGTCATTGTGAATACAGAAAATGGAAACTGTACGGATGTTGATGGTAATTTCATCCTTGAAAACAGTCCAGTTCCTCCTTTTGATATCAAAGTAACTTACCTAGGATATGACTCCTTAATTTATACCGTCACTAATTTGAGCGAATCCATCCAGTTAGGATTAGAATCTAATAGCTTAAACTTAGAAACGGTCACTATTTCTGCAGAAAATTCTTCTTTAAAAAGAGATGTTGCCTTAACGGTTGAATCTATTGGGCTTAGAGAAATTGAGAGTACGACCGAAAGTAGTTTTTACGATGCCTTGGCTTCCGTTAGAGAAATAGATATGTTAGCGGTAAGTTTTGGTGTAAAAGTGATTAATGCTAGGGGATTTAATACTAGTACGCCAACTCGGTCTTTGCAGTTGATTGATGGGGTTGATAATGCTTCCCCCGGTTTAAATTATCCTTTGGGTAATTTCTTTGGGGCGGCAGAATTAGATATTGAAGGCGTAGATTTGGTTATTGGTGCAGCGTCTGCTTACTTTGGTCCGGGTGCCTTTAATGGCGTAGTGAATATGCGGACGAAAGACCCTTATAAATATCAAGGTTTAGATGTAATCTTTAAGGGAGGCGAACGAGACTTTTTAGAAGCTGGATTTCGATATGCCAAAGCTTTTAAAAATAAAAAAGGAAAAGAAACTTTTGCTTTTAAAATTAATGCCTCCTATAATCAAGTATATGATTGGGAAGCCAATGAATATGGCCCTAAACGAGGGAGAACGAGAGATAGTTTGTTAGCCAATCCAGGCGGTTTTGATGCCGTTAATATATATGGAGACGAAGGGAGTGCCAATTTCAGTACTTTATTCGAACAATTTCGACACCCTGGTTTAAATAGATATCACCGAACAGGATATAAAGAAGAAGACATCGTAGATTATGATAGTTATAATTTAAAAACAACTGCCGCCTTGCACTATCGTTTTGGACGAGATTGGGAAGCCATTGCATTCGGTCAATATGGAAGAGGAACAACGGTCATGCAATTGGATAATCGGCTACAATTAAAAGATGTATGGGCGACCCAATATAGATTTGAACTCAAACAAAAAGACCGTTTTTTCTTTAGATTTTATACAACTGGAGAAGACGCAGGTAAATCATTTGATATTATTTCTACCGCACAACAAATACAGAATAGCTGGAGAAGTGAAGGAGATTGGTTGACGGGATATAAAAATTATTGGTTTAGAAATATTAATCCTCAGGTAAAAGAATTTGAAGGTTTTCCTACAATAGGTCCTCCACCTGATTTTTTTTATGACTTTGAAAAAGCAAAAGAAGTACTAGCAGCGAATAATGATGCCGTTGTGGAATGGCATCAGGAAACCAGAGCTGCTCAAGATGGTGGCTTCTTGCAATCGGGGACTCCTGAATTTCAAGAAGTTTTTGATAGGATAACAGGCACGCCTGTTCTGGAAGGCGGAACTATGTTTGTGGATAAATCAAAATTATATCATTGGCATACCGAATATAAATTTAAGCCCCTTTTTGTCGATGAGATTACGGTTGGTGGGAATCTTAGATTGTATAGACCTTATTCTGAGGGCAGTATTTTTAGTGATACTTCGGGTACCATTATCAAGACGCACGAATTTGGTGCTTATGTTGGGGTGGAAAAATGGCTGATGAATGACCGCATGAAATTGAATTTTGCGTTAAGAATGGACAAACATGAAAACTATGATTATTTGTTTAGCCCTACTTTTTCTGCTATTTATAGTTTGTCTCCAGCATCTTCGCTTCGATTCTCCTTTTCTTCTGCACTTAGAAGTCCTACTTTGATAGAGCAATATTTCTATTTAAGAGTAGGCTCTGCCATTTTATTAGGGAATATTCAAGGCTATGATGATTTAATTGATTTAGATTCTTTTGAAGAATATTTGGATAATGGTTTGGACGCTAGTTTGTTGGAATATTTTAGTTCGCCTGCATTAGTGCCTGAAAAAGTACTGGGTTCAGAATTAGCTTATGCCAATGTTTTTTTAAAAGGTAAATTGGATTTAAAAATGACTTTATATTTTAATCGATATGAAGATTTTATTGGAAACAGGATAGGCTTAAAAGTACCCTTTTTTAGAGGATTCCCAGGTATTCCGACTATTTTTAGATTTGCTGCGAATGCGCTAGATGTTACTTATACAGCAGGGCTTTCAACGGGACTTTCTTATCGAGTGAATAATCATTTAAATCTATCTGCGAACCATTCGTATAATCAAATTTTTCAAGTTAGTGATGACCCTTTAATTCCGTCTTATAATACACCGAAAAATAAGATTAACTTTAGCATTAATGCGCATGAACTAACGATTGGTAAATCAAAACATTGGAGTATTGGTACGAACCTGAGATGGGTGGAAGGTTATACTTTTGATAGTTCTCCTCAATTTTCTGGAAGAATTCCACCCCAATATTATATCAATGCCCAAATCAGTAAAGAATTTCCTAAATTAAAAAGTACTTTTAAAATAAGTGGTTCTAATTTATTAAATCGAGCTCAAAATGGTTTATTTGGTGGCCCAGCGATTGGGCGATTTGTGCATGGTTCTTGGCGGATAAAGATTCATTAATTTTTAGGTAACAATTTTCAAAAAACGCTTATTGCAAACGCTATATATAATTGTATGTTGAAACTGTTACTTAAAACTAGCCAATCGTGAATGCCTTTTAGACTTATGTCATTTTGAAAATTCTAAATTGAAGATTGAAGATTGAAAATTTGAAATTGTATAACTTAACGAATTACTAACAAAAATTTTAGTTTATGAAAAAGCTTTTACCCTTATTATTATTCATTTTTGCACTTCATTTAGTGCAAGCTCAAGAGCGCTACCAAGATGAAATTTTTACGGATGTTACCGTTACTTCTAATGTGGTTTACGGTAATAACGTTAGTATCGCCCCTCTTTTATTAATGGAATCTGAAACTCCTGTTCCTGTTGACCTATTAATGGATATTTACGAACCAACAGGTGATAGTGCAACAAACCGACCAGTAGTTATTATTACGCATAGAGGGGACTTCTTACCTGGCATATTGAATATTGTTGCGGGGCAACAACCTTATGGACAAAAAGAAGATTTTGCTATTGCTGAATTATGTAGAAATTTGGCAAGAAGAGGTTTTGTTGCGGTTGGCATGAATCACAGAACAGGCTGGAATCCTTTTGGTTCTTCTTTTGAAAAGAAATCAACTATTTTACAAGCTTCTTATCGAGCTGGACAGGATTTAACGACTTGTGTTCGATATTTTAGAAAAAGCCAAGCAGAAGATGGAAACCCGTATGGTGTAGATGCTTCTAAAGTAGCTATTGGTGGATACGATAGTGCTGGTTTTGCAGCGCATAGTGCAGCTAATCTAAAAACAACAGATCAAGCGCTCTTACCAAAATTTTTGGATTTATCTACCATGCCTCCAACGCCATTTATTGACGAAGCTTTTTATGGCAATCCACAAGCAACCAATGAAGGATTTATCAATATCCCAAACCATCCAGGCTATTCTTCGGAAATAAGTGCGGTCATAAGTATGGAAGGTGGCTTAGGAGATTTTAGTTGGATAGAGGCAGGTGATGCACCAGTTATTGGTTTTTTGCATATTGAAAAATTGGATGAGCCTGGTATCAGAGATGTTACGGAAGGAACTACCTCTGAAATTCTATTTGCGGATGGTGCCTTTTTAGATACCATCATTCATAGAAATATTGAATTAGGAAATCATGATGTTTGGATTAATGCCAACTTAGATGACCCATTGACCCAATTAGCCAATGAAAGAAGTGGTGGTATGGAAGGGTTGTTTTTATTTGATTCTCCTAGAATTCCAGGGGAAGTACAATGTGACCCTACGCCAGGAGTAGCAGCTAAGACTTGGAGTAGAAGCACCTATCCTTGGAATGCTTATGACCCTAACTTTTTTAGTGCGGTTTGGAATTCTATTCCTGACCAGAGTGTTTCAGCAGATTTATTTATGTGTAATTATAACACCAGTCAGGGAAATCCAAATGACCCTGCTGCTTCTTTGTTGTATATAGATACGATGGCTCGATACATTGCGCCAAGATTGGTGTTAGCAATGGGCTTGAATCAAACAGTTAGTGTTGATAATAGCATCAAGCAAGATGTCAACTTCTCTGCTTTTCCAAATCCAGCGACTAATTTTATCCAGTTGAAAGCAGCAGAAGCGATTCAAGCGATTCAGTTGTTTGATATTAGTGGTCGAATAGCTTTTGAATTGAATTCCATTAATCAAGTACAATATAATCTGAATGTATCGGAATTACCTAAGGGTATGTACTTTGCTAAGATTCAGTTTGAACGAGGCTTGATTTCGCAGAAGGTTATTGTGGGGAATTAATTTTGCTCCCTAGACCTCTAAGCGTTTTAGGTCTAGAAAAAATAGTGATTATCAAATGGTAATCACTATTTTTTTGTCCTTAATCTTCTTTTCGTAAATTTGGATAAGTATCGGCGAACTCATTCGACGGGTACAGATAAAATGAGTAGCATTTTAGTATCTCAATTTTGTGTTATTTCTGACCTCAGAGAGGTCGCATATCTTTAGAAAATTAGCTACAAAAGTGACGACTCACGACCTCAGAGAGGTCGAATATTAAAAACGAACGAAATTTACTAGATGCGACCTCTCTGAGGTCGTAAAAATTACCTTTTCTAACATTTCCTAAAGACTTTTGACCTCTTTGAGGTCATTCGATAGTATAATTTTTAAGCCTTTTATTTATCTGTACCCGTCTAATTCATTCGCCTTTGTATGATTGTAAAATAGTTAACTAACGCAGCGGTGAATGAATTCACCGATACAAAAGAATATTATGAAATCATTCCTCCTTTCCCTATTCTTGCTTTTCCCAATCTACTTATTCAGTCAAACTGGTAATTCTATATTAGAAAATGTTACCCATGGATACGCAGATAATAACGGCGTTAAAATTCATTATGCGAGTATTGGCGAAGGCCCTTTAGTCGTCATGCTGCACGGTTTCCCCGATTATTGGTACACTTGGCGAGATCAAATGGATGTATTAAAAGCCGATTTTCAAGTAGTGGCAATGGATTTAAGAGGATATAATTTGAGCGGACAACCCGAAGGCGTAGAAAATTACAAAATGCAGCATTTAATGCAAGATGTCGTAGCGGTCATTCACTCCTTTGGTAAAGAAAAAGCGATTATTATAGGACATGATTGGGGCGGCGGCATTGCATGGCAATTGGCTATTCACCGCCCAGAAGTGGTCGAAAAACTCATTGTTTGCAACTTAACCCATCCAACGAGTCAAGCCGCAGAAAATTTAAAAGTATGGCAAAGCAATGGTAATACGTCTTACACCGATGACTTTCGGAAACATACTTCCGAAACCTTACCTGTTGCTTGGTTATCTGGTTGGGTCAAAGACGCAGAGGCAAAGCCACATTACGAAAAAGCTTTTAGTCGCTCTTCTGTGGAGAGTATGGTGAATTATTATAAAGCTAATATGCCTACTAAAGACCAACGTGCAGTCTGGTTAAACGACCCTAAAATCCCAGAATTACCAACCGTAAAAGCCCCCGTTTTGGTTATTTTTGGGACTAAAGATCAATACGTTTTAAAAGGAGGTTTGAATAATACTTGGGATTATGTGGAATCAGATTTGACGATGGTCACGCTGCCGAAAGCAGGGCATTTTGTGCAGCAGGATGAATCGAAAATGGTTAGTAAAAGTATGCGGATGTGGTTGTTGCGGGATTGAGTTGTAAATTAGTTTAGAGGCTGTAGCAATGGTGGAAATCTTAAATCACAGTTCATAAATCTTAAATCATAAATCTGTCAAGTGTCTAATATTAGATAGATTTATGATTTGTGATGTATGATTTCTGATTTCTGATTTTGGTACAAACTAAGCCAAAATCCCCTTTATAACCTCCCCATGCACATCCGTCAACCGAATATCTCGACCACTAAATCGAAAAGTCAACTGCTCATGCTGAACGCCCATTAAATGCAGCATCGTCGCATGCAAATCATGGATGGTTGTTGGCTTATCTATTACTCGATACCCATATTCATCCGTTTGACCATAAACAGTACCGCCTTGAATACCTGCCCCTGCCAACCATATAGAAAAAGCAGAAGGATTGTGATCTCGCCCATTTTTTCCTTGCGCAAATGGCGTACGTCCAAATTCTCCTGCAAAGACAATTAAAGTAGAATCTAATAACCCTCTTTGTTTCAAATCTTTAATTAAGCCTGCAACTGGTTGATCAACCGCATGGGCGTTGCGCATATGTCCATCTCGCAAATTATTATGTTGGTCCCAGCGGTCAACGCCTACATTGGGGCAAGTCAATTCAATAAATCGAACGCCTCTTTCTACCATCCGCCGAGCCAATAAACATTGAGCAGCATAACCTCTTGTATGTTTATCATCTGAATCAAAACCATATAATCTTTTGGTAAGGTCTGATTCGCCTGTTACTTCCGTTAATTCAGGCACAGAAGCTTGCATTCTAAAAGCCAATTCATAATTTTTAATGGCCGCATTCACTTGGTCGGATTCCCCTAATTTACCCAATAAACTAGCATCCATTTTTTTCGCTAATCGCAATTTCTGTGCTTGCAAGGCAGGATTTATTTCTGTTGGATTGACATTGGCTAAAGGCGTATTTCCTGCCCGCAAAATAGAGGCTTGATAACTAGCTGGTAAAAAACCAGATTTAAAATTATCCAAACCTCCTGGCGGTATCAAACCACCATCAATTACCATATAGCCTGGCAAATCATCATTATCTGAACCTAGTCCATAATTCATCCAAGCACCCATACTTGGTCGCCCTTGCAAACCATGTCCTGTATGCAAAAAGTAATTGGCATTGGTATGTTCTGGAAAATCGGACACCATCGACCGAACCATTGCAATATCATCCACACAAGTCGCTATATGTGGAAATAAATCACTCATCCACATCCCAGAATCGCCATACTGTTTAAAATCCCAAGGGCTTTTTAAAATCTTACCGATATTATTAAATTGGGTCGCATCTACTTTAAATTTTTCGTAAGGGTTTAATCCATTTTCCTTAATTAACCTTGGTTTAGGATCAAAGGAATCTACTTGGGAGACACCGCCGTCCATGTATAAAAAAATAACACTTTTTGCCTTCGCAGGGTACATCGGTATTTTTCTACCGAAGTCAGTAAACCCTTTTCCTGTTAATTCATTGGTCGTACATCCAGCCGCAGCTAATAGGCTATATAAAGCCAATCCGCCGAACCCATTTTTGGTTAGGGAGAGGAATTGGCGGCGGGAATATTGATTTTTATTTTGCATATTTAATCATGCTATATTTGATAGACAATCAATTTGATAATTTTACATCTTTTTCAACTAACACATAACCTATCTAAATCCGTTGGTCTTCATTCATCCGTTGGGAAAAATAATAACCAACGGATGAATGAAGACCAACGGATATCTAGTTTTTTATCCTGTTAATCCCGAATAATCTTGTCATCCTGTAAGAAAGATAAACTCCTTCATCATAAAAATAGTATGACAAAAATCTGCCCATACCCGAATATCTCCCAAAGCATCTACATCCGATATTTCATAAATTGCTGCTTGTTCTATAAAAAAGACCTTGGCGGCTTCCAATTCTAAAGCAGTTGCTTGCCGAGCAAAAGCAGTCAAATAAATCATGTTTGTCCTATCATCAAAAGCAGCAGACGTTTCCAAAATCCGAGTCGCCCAAAAAGTAGCCTGTTGTTGCACCAAAGGGTCATTCATCATTGTCAGTGATTGCGCAGGAACATTCGATACATTTCGTTTGCCAAAAGCACTAAAAGGCGCAGGCATATCAAAAGTGAGCATAAATGGTGGTAAAAAATTACGGCGAATGGTTTGGTAAATACTACGCCTGCCATTGCCATCTAAAGCACCAGATTGTCGAGGTCTTCCTCTACCTTTAATAAAATCAGTCAAGTAAATCTCAAATGGTTCGCCGTATAGTCTTTTATCCAACCGACCAGAAACAGCTAATAAACCATCTCGAATCGCTTCTGCTTCTAATCTGCGTACTGGAAAATGCGATAAATATAAATTTTGCGGGTCTTTTTTAAGTGCTTGTTTGGCAGGAATGGTACTTCGCTGAAAAGCTTCCGTTAGCACTATATTTTTAATCAATTTTTTGATAGACCAATCATCTTCTACAAATTGCAAAGCCAAATAATCCAATAATTCGGGATGCGTAGGTATTTTGCCTTGCAAGCCAAAATTATCAACCGTTTCTACAATGCCTTTTCCAAAAAGATGGTGCCAAATTCGATTGACCATAACTCTTGCCGTTAATGGATTTTTGGCATTGGCAATTCCTTCCGCTAGTTCTTTCCGACCACTTCCTTTAGCAGAAAATTCAGGGCTATAATCTTTTAAAGCATCAAAAAATTGATGCGGTACTTTTTCTTCTGAAAGGGTCGTTCGATTGCCTCTAATAAATACGGAACTGAACTGGGCATCGCCTTCTGTTACGCCTTGGAAAAAGGTGCTGTCATATAAACTTTGGGTTAATTGATTGACTGCTTGATTTAAGGTACTCAATTGCTGCGATAGAGTAGGGGAGAGTCCTCTTTTTATGGCTCGATTTAACATCACTACCTCTTTGGGGTTGGCTTTTCCATTCATCCAATTTTGATAAGCATCGGTTTGATTGGTATAAGGAAATTCTTGAGTGGGCGGTGCAGTTGGCACAATATCTCCATCAAAAGCAATCGCATATTCTGCTTCTATCCAAGCATCGGGGGGAAATTCATAATAATGTCCTTTTCCCTTTTTATTTGTTTTTTGCCCAGGTAATAATTCCAAATAGGCTTTTTCTCCCTGTACCATTGCCAAATCTAGCACATACTCCTGCATTTTTCCCTCTTTGACCTCCTTTTCCAAACCGCCATAAATCGGATTTTGAATCAACTGAAAATTATCGACTATTAAGCGAATCATTGCCCCTTCTCCTGCTGCCCGAACGACTATTTTATCGCTATCAATAATAAAAGTTGGCGAACGCAAAGCACCTTGAATGCCTGTTCCAAAAATACGACTGGATACTTTTGCATTTTCTAGTTTTTCCAGTTTTCCATTTTTATCAAAAATAGGTTCTCCTAGGGCATTTTGATTATTAAAAGCGAGTCCATTGGAAGTCCAACCATTTAACGTTCCATCTCTGAAATTAGCAATAATTGTTGCAGGAGAGGAGGAAGGAATATTGATTAGTTTTTTAGTAGGAGGTTTAGTGCTTCCAGAACTCAAAGTTCTGGAAGCACTTTCTACAGGCTTCCCAGCAATCAACTCCCGCATCTTCCGCTTAATCGCCTCCACAGAATCCACCCGAGCAAAAATAGCCAAAGGAGTCCCCGAAGGAATCAACGCAAACCGAGTACTCTCAAAAATCCCATACAAAGAATAATAATCCGTCGTCGGAATCGCATCAAATTTATGGTCATGGCAGCGAGCGCAAGCCACTGTCAAGCCTTGAAAAGTCTTCGTCGTCACATCAATCATATTATCAAAAACATCGGCTTCCTCCTGCTTGATACTGACAGGACTATGTTTATTTTCACTAAAAGTAAAAATTTGCGTCCCATGAATAGATTCATTCGTTCCTTTTTCTGGATGAATCCGTGGATTTTCTAATAAATCACCCGCCAATTGTTCTTTGATAAATTGATTGTAAGGAACATCCGAATTAAAAGCCCGAATCAAATAATCTCGATATTGCCAAGCCCCAATCACAGGATAATCAAATTCATGCCCTTTATATTCCGCATAACGCACTAAATCCATCCAATGCCTAGCCCAACGTTCTCCAAAATGAGGTGATGCTAAGTATTCATCCACTAGTTTTTCATAAGCAGTCTGACTATCATCTGTTGTAAATTTTTCGATGCCGGAAGTGGTCGGTGGCAAACCAGTTAGTAAATAAGCCAAGCGACGAATTAAAGCAGGTTTATTCGCCTTTTCTGATTTACCTAACCCCTTTTCTATAAGCGTTTTATCAACTAAGTAATCAATTTTTTTGCTGGTATTTGCTAAAGTACTAAATGCCTTATCGGTCGGCAATTCAGGTGGTATAAATGCCCAGTACTTCTTCCATTCTGCGCCTTGCTCCATCCATTTTTCTAATAAGGCCATTTCTCTTTTGGTCAATCGCTTGTTCATCTCAGGTGGCGGCATTTGTAAATCTGGGTCGTCGCTTGTTACTCGACGCATGATTTCACTTGCTGTCCAATTGCCTTCTTGGATAGGCCGTTTGCCATTGTCTAAAACCGCTTTTGCGGTTTCCTCTAAGTCTAATCGTAAATCCGCTTCTCTACTGCTGACATCTGGGCCATGGCAGAGGAAACAGTTGTCGGATAGGATGGGGCGGATGTGGAAATTGAAGTCTATTTTGTCGGGAAAGGAGACCTCTTCTGCTTCTTTTTGGCAGGCGTTGAAGCTTATGGTGCTGCAAATTAGAGCAATGGTTATATATAGGTAGGAAAGACGCATGGAATAAAGGTAAGGAAAACTCTTTTAATTCAAGTCTTTTTTCTTAAAAATCGACGCTTTACGAGTTAAAATATAAAGTATAAAAGGTTAAAAGTAACTGAGAGTTAGAAGCGGGATAAGCGAAAACCAATACCGTAGTACTGGCCAATCGAATCGTTCCTATGGCGAACTGAGACGCGACAGCCGAAACCGTCGTTGAGCCAAGACCCGCCACGAAGCACGCGGATGAATCTTTCATAATCATCGCCTCCCTCATTAGGTAAACCATTTTTAGGCATTTTTTCCAAATTAGTCATCCATTTATCCTGACACCATTCCCAAATATTACCACTCATATCATAAAAACCCAATTCATTGGGAAATTTTAGTTTTACGGGCTTTGTTTCGCCATGACTATTTCTAGTATACCACCCCACTTCTATTAAGTGGTTACTACCAGCATATTGATAGCCATTTGATTTATTTCCACCTTGCGCAGCAAATTGCCACATAGCTTCTAAGGGTAGTTTGTAGCCCTTGTTTTTTAAATTGTCAAAGCTATTTAATTTAGTGAGGAAGGCAGGTTCTTTTGTTCCTATATTTCCTTGTACTATGTCTAACCAAGAAGCCCGTTCTACAGGTCGTTTACCATGCCCTTTGAATGCTAAACGTTCAGGGTCTTTGCCCATTACTTCACGCCATAATTCTTGCGTAACAGGCGTTTCTGCTAAATGGAAATTAGGGACGGTTAGTTCTGTTTTTTGTCCATCATATTCAAGCGTTACTTTTCCTCCTTTTACAAAAATCATTTTGAAGGAGACGCCATTGATGGTTTCTATGTAGTCTTTATTTAGTAACATGCTAAATTTAAAAAATCTATTTATCTAAAAACAAAGAATCAAGATAACGCTAGTCTAAACCCAAAATCATTTCTAATCCTGTTGTCAGCGCTACTTCTTCCTAGAGGAGCACAATCACAAGCAGTTATATTTCCTTTCCAAGACCCACCACTAAACCTTTGAGGATTTTTTAGTATGCTAGGAATATCATCTTTATTAATAATTTTGTAATTCCTCAATTTTGTTTCTTCACACCATTCATTAATATTTCCACTCATGTCAAATATCCCAAGAGTATTTGGCATTTTCAAACCTACGGGTTTTGTCTCATAATGACTATTTTCTTCAAACCACGCCACTTCTTTTATATTATGACTACCAGCATATTTATAATTCTTTTGTGAATATCCTCCTCTAGCTGCATATTCCCACTCCATTTCTGTAGGTAAACGGAATTTTGTATTTCTTGGTCTTGATTTTCTTGTAATTTGGTTAATTTTATCTAAAAAAGAAGGTGTATTTGTTTTAGGATTACCTTTAATAGCGTCCCAAGATAATACTATCTACTGGGCGAGTACTTCCTTTAAAATGAGATGGGTTATTTTCCTTCCCCATAACAGCTTCCCACAATTCTTGTGTAACAGGAAATTCTCCTAAATAAAAGTTCGATACTTTCTTTGTTATAGATTTTTTACGATTATCCTCTTTACTGTAATATTTATCATGGAGTTTTTGGATAAATTTTGGCGCTTTAGGGAATAAAATTTCACCAGAAATTGGTTTAGTGATTTTCCATATTTCTCCATGTGCATCACCAAAAAGGAATCTACCTTCTTTTATGAAAATCATTTTAAAAGAGACGCCATTGATGGTTTCTATGTAGTCTTTCACTTCCATTTATCCTGTTGTCAATTTTTGATAAAGGCTTTCAAAATTTTCATTTTGATGAATTTCTGGATTGAGGGCATTCATATCTTTTAAAATGGCTGCCATCTTATCAAAAGAGGCTCGAATATCTGCGTAATTATTTAATTCCTGTTGTATTTCTGTCAAATGGACACCTGTCCCTATAGATTTTAATTCCGCATCTAATTCCTTAATTTTCTCCTCCCAATATTTGATGTACCTGATTCGAGCAATTGGTTTATAAATATTAGCGTCTTCTAGAATAATAGGAAAAATTCTATCACTAAAATTTTCATTTTGATAAATTTGTGTCAACTCATACATGCAATTATCAGATTTTAAATATTTTTCACTAATAATAACAATCACTCGATTGCCCTTTCCTATTTCTTGCATAAAGCCTTGAATGCTATCTTTATAGCCTACTTGCCCTAAATCTCTATTAATTACAACGCCTCTTTCGGTCAGTTCTTTTTCTACTAAGTCAGTTACTTTGGTGCTGTCGCCTCCCCAAGCATAGGAAATATAGGTTTTAGAAAGAGGTGTCTCTGTTTCTTCTTCGGCTTCAATTTCTTCAACGTGAGGTATCTTTTCTACTAATTGTTTCTTTAATACTTCCAATAAAGCTAAAGTCGAAGCCGTAATTTTATTTCGCTCTAAATTAGCTTCCGAATTACTTAAAATACCCATTCGGTTATCTCGATGCAGCTTACTTAGCCGTTCTTGTAATTGAATAATTTTAGTTGAATTGTATTGTTCCCTTAATAAGGTTAACGCTTGGTCTAATCGACTATTAGCTATTAAGTTTCGTATTTTTTCCATTGATTCTAATTTAGTTTCTACTGCTTTTGCTTGTCTAGCATTTTCAAAAGTTTCCTTTTCATCTTTAGCCATAAAAATAGCAAAATCATTAACTTCAACAAAAGTACCACAGGCTGCTTTTATTCTGGCTTCTTTTTTATTCTTGGCATCCAATAACTCTTTTATTTTCATAAACACTTTTCCATCTAAACTAACCAATTCTTCTACCGTATTTTCGTCTATTTTTTGAATTTTTTCAAACTCATTCCGAATTCTATCTAATAGCCTTTTATCTACTAATGGTAATTTGATTAAAATTTCATCGCTTTCCTCATTTGCCTCAATAATAGCTTTGGTATTTTCCATTTCCAATAAAATACCATTTTTATACATATCAGATACTTCCGCAAACTCATGGGTTCGAGCGATAAAACTTTGAATGATACCTTGATGCAAAAAAGGATGTTGATAGCAAATATAAGCAATGGTATCGCCATTAGTCACCCAATTATTTTCTCGTTCATCAAATATACGTGGGCGTTTTTCGGGCATTAATTCAATGGCTATAAATTGGCGCTTTTCAAAGGTTTTACTAGCATTTCTTTCCTCTTCTTTAGACCTTACTTCAAAGCACATTTCGCTATTGAGCATGAAACCCAAAAATAATTCTTGCACATTTTGTGGATAATCTTCCCAGTAAGTTCGCAGTTCTTTGCCTGAAAAACGTCCATCTTCTTCTTTTATTTCATGGTAAAACCCCTTATCCCCTCTGTCAAAAAGCGTATAAATAGCTTTAATAGCCCATTCTTGATTTAAAATTATTTTATCATCAAATAATCCTTTTTTATAAAAAACAACGCCCGTTTTTACTAGCCAGTTAGTCAATAATTGATCGGGTTCAGTTTCTCCTGCTGCAGTTGCCAATTTTCGGTAATCGGCTAAAGACATAAATTTGTCTTCGAGATTTAAAAATTCATTTTTAGTAGCTGCATTCGCATCAGGTCTTTTGGCAAGCAAAGTATCTCGAATCGTCACCCAACGTTTAGGTAACCACTCTTCTCTTTCCAATTCTTCTATGGCTTCTGCCAACCGATTCATCATTTTTTTATAACCACTTTCTTTTGGTTGGGGTTCTATGGAATCAATCGCTAAAAATTCCAAATAAGGAAAATAGTCTTCATAACGGTCTGAAATATCCTGTTTATGCGGATGCTTATTGCCCCCTTTTGCATCTTTAGTTTGTATAATTAACAAAGGACTTTTCTTACCAATATAAGCGATATATCTTAACCAATATTTATAGCGTCGATTCAACCATTTGCGCATTTTCCGCCCCTCCTTTCTTTCCGAAAAATCATTTTCTACCTCCGTTTCTTCATTCCAAAGCAATAAATAGGTGGTATTATTTTGCATGAATAATCGGTGGGTCGTATGGTAAATATCTTGTCCCCCAAAATCCCATAAATTCAAAATATAAGGAAACCCATATCTATTGTGGGTATCTTTAAATTGTTGAACAGAAATCCCATGAGTAGAATCCCACGCTGGATTAAAGCTATCATTGACTAAACGGTTGACCACACAAGATTTTCCTGTTTTTCCATCTCCTACCAGCAGCACTTTATATTCCTCATTTTTTACTCTTTCCCCACTATCTAAGGCTGCTTTTAACTTTTTAGCCGCTTGTAAATAATTTGCGCCGCCTTCATGATACGCTCCTATAGAAAAATTCAAAGGATTGCTATGCAAGTACAAATATTCTAGTTCGGGCATTTTTTCTAGCATATCCACATCCACATTCTTGATTGGATTGCTGCTTAGATCCAACATGTTTAGCAAAGGTAATGCTCCATTTACGGTAAATTTCTTTAATTTATTTCGGCTAATATCTATTCTGTCTAATTGAAGAAAGTCGTTAGTAGTGGTAAAACTGGTTAATTGATTATCACTTAAATCCAAATATTTTAAGGCAGGATAGTATCCTTTTAAGGTGAAAGAAGTTAATGCTTTATTATCGCTAATACAGCAATATTTTAATTGCTCGATATTGGAAAGTGACAGACTTGTTTTATCTGTTTCTCTTAATATTAAGCCGACTACTTCACCATCTGAATTACAAATACAACTCTGAGAAGAATGGTCACCTCTAAATTTTGCCCAGTTGGGTAAATCATATTGCTTTAAAGAGAGGTCTAAATATTTTTCTAAATCTGTTTTTTCATTCGTTTTAATAAGTTTTAAAAAATCTACCGCTTTGAAGGATAAAAAAAGGAAACTGAAATTAAGAGCTAATATCGAAATAATCGAAAACCAACAAAATCGCCTCTTTCATCCGAATTGGCTGTATTACGACCTACAACAAGACAGTCTTCATCAGATAATAGCCAAGAGCCGCCACGAACCACGCGTATGTCTTCATCTTTTTCCGATAGCCAAACGGTACCATCTTCTGGCGCGCCTTTATAATTTTCATGCCAGCTATCTTCGCACCATTCCCAAACATTTCCACTCATATCACATAACCCTAAAACATTGGGCATTTTTAGGCCAACAGGTTTAGTCCCCCGATGACTGTTTTTCCAATCCCAACCAACTTCTTTTAGCTGATTGCTTCCTGCATATTTATAATTTAACTCTTTCCAATATTTCCCCCCATGTGCTGCATATTCCCATTGTGCTTCCGTGGGTAAGCGAAATTGTTTACCTTCTGCTAGGTTCTTTGCTTTTATCTTTTGGATAGCATTTAATTTATCTAGAAAGGCAGCTATGCCTTTTTCTTTATCTCCTATCTGAATATCGTTCCAACTGACTTGTTCTACTGGCCGATTTGTTCCTTTAAAATGGGAAGGATTATTGTCTTTCCCCATTACCGCTTCCCAAATTGCTTGTGTAACTGGATATTTTCCTATTTCAAAATCATTTTTAAAAGCGACAGGATGAGCAGGTTTTTCATAATCATAACTACTCTCATCATCCCCCATAATAAAATCATATTCCCCTTCCTCCTTCGCTCTTTTCTCAACAGTAACCATCTCAAAAGGAACACCATTCTCGATATAAGTCGTACGTTTTATGTCAGCAATTTGAATCATATTGGGATAAAGGTAAAATAAAATAAGTGCTTTGACAATTTTTGTAAAATGATTATTTTTTAGTAAATGTGTATTTATTTCATAATTAAAACTATTTGTTTTTAACAACAAAACAATCTACCTTTGCTTTCATAAAAATAGCAACCTGCTAATCAAAGACTTTTATCACAAACGATTTTTATTTAACCAATCTAAGTTTTGTTGACAACTACTCAATAAAGCTGATAAAAGTATTTTGTCTATGCCGGTCAAAAAGAAAAAAGCCCCTGTAAAAGTGGCACAACAACAATTATTTACTGATGTTCAACAACTTATTGATACAACTCGGAATAGCGTTAGTCAAACGGTTAATGCGAGCTTAACAATACTTAATTGGCATATAGGTAAAAGGATTAATGAGGAAGTATTGAAGAATGAGCGAGCCGTTTATGGAAAGCAGATAATTTTACAATTATCAAAACAACTAACAGGAATTTATGGAAGAGGTTTTTCAAAATCTGCTTTAACTAGAATGTATCTTTTCAATGAATATTTTGAAGATTATGAAATTGTTGCGACAGCGTCGCAACAATTGAGTTGGTCGCATTTTATAGAAATAATTCCGTTAAAGTCGGAGCTACAAAGAAATTTTTATACACAGCTATGTCGAGTAGAACATTGGAATGTCCGCACTTTGCGTAAAAAAATTCAATCCATGTTATTCGAGCGAACCGCTATTTCTAAAAAGCCCGAAGCACTAGCTCAATTAGAATTAAAAGCTTTGAAAGAAAAAGATACTTTAAGTCCAGATTTAGTATTTCGCAATCCATATATTTTAGATTTTTTGGGTTTGAATGATTCATTTGCAGAGAAAGATTTAGAGCAAGCAATCTTAGCACAATTAGAGCAATTTTTATTAGAACTAGGAAGAGGCTTTTCTTTTTTAGAGCGTCAAAAACGAATGATTATAGATGGAGAAGACCATAAATTAGATTTGTTATTTTATCACAGAAAGCTACGGCGGTTAGTGGCTATTGATTTAAAAATTGGAAAATTTATGGCTGGCTATAAAGGACAAATGGAACTTTATCTTCGATGGCTAGAAAAATATGCTATGGAAGAAGGAGAAGAATTGCCCATTGGACTCATACTCTGCGCAGAAGGTAATAACGAAAAAATTGAATTGCTTCAATTAGACAAGTCTAATATAAAGGTAGGGCAATACATTACGGAATATTTACCAAAGGATTTATTGAAGCGAAAGTTACATCAGTTTGTAGCAATTTCTAAGCGTCAAATAGACAACAGACCTAATCATAAAAAATAAAATAGAACTTACTTATAGCACACAAATTTCAAAAATTGCCCTATCTTCATCCCCTTTATAAATAAAACCAGTACAACATGAATAAATCATCCTTAGCATTTATAGGCTTTTTAGCCTTGCTATTATTCGCCATCCCAAATTCGGCAATCGCCCAAAAAAAGAAAAACAAAAAGAAGGCGACTGCTGAAAAAGCCTCCGAAAAAAAAGCGCCCTTAGATAAAGTCAGTCTCTCAGGCTTAAAATTCAGAAATGTCGGCCCTGCCATTACCTCTGGTAGAATAGCCGATATAGCGGTCAATCCTACCAATCCATCCGAATATTATGTAGCAACAGCTTCTGGTGGCGTATGGAAAACGAATAATTGGGGCAATACTTACAAACCTATTTTTGATGGACAAGCTTCTTATTCTATTGGCTGCGTGACCATTGACCCTAGCAATCCGAATGTTATATGGGTCGGAACAGGGGAGAATAATAACCAACGGTCAGTGGCTTATGGCGATGGGGTTTATAAGTCAGAAGATGGCGGTGCGAGTTGGAAAAATGTGGGTTTAAAAACGTCAGAGCATATTGGCAAAATCATTGTGCATCCAACTAATTCGGATGTGGTTTGGGTAGCAGCTATTGGGCCTTTATGGAGCGATGGGGGCGAAAGAGGCGTTTATAAAACAATGGATGGCGGTAAAACATGGGAAGCTGTTTTGGAAATTGATAAATATACTGGGGTAACGGATTTAATTATCGACCCTCGGAATCCTGATATTTTATATGCCGCAGCAATGCAACGGTCTCGAAAAATCTTTACTTATTTAGGTGGTGGTCCAGGTTCTGGGATGCATAGAACGACCGATGGCGGAAAGACTTGGACGAAGATTAATAAAGGCTTGCCAACGGTGGATATTGGTAGAATTGGCTTAACTATTTCTCCTGCAAACCCAGAAATTATCTATGCGATTGTAGAAGCGGCACAAGGCAAAGGTGGTTTTTATAAAACTACTAATCGAGGCGCAAGTTGGGCTAGACAAAGTAGCTATAGTTCAAGTGGTAATTATTACCAAGAAATTATTGCGGATCCTGTCGAACCAAATACGGTTTATTCCATGAATACTTGGATGCAAGTGAGTAAGGATGGTGGAAAGACTTTTAATAATTGTGGCGAAGATTATAAACATGTGGATAACCATAGTATGTGGATTAATCCAAATAATAATCAACATTGGTTAGTAGGTTGTGATGGTGGTATTTATGAAACTTGGGATGCAGCAAAACATTGGGATTTTAAAGAAAATTTACCCATTACCCAGTTTTATAAAGTCGCTTTAGATAATGATTTGCCTTTTTATAATATTTATGGGGGCACACAGGATAATTTTAGTTTAGGTGGCCCGAGTAGAGTCAATACTTCACATGGTATTACGAATCGAGATTGGTTTATTACCCACGGTGGTGATGGTTTTGAATCTCAAGTGGATCCAGAAAACCCTGATATTGTGTATGCGCAATCTCAGCATGGGGTTTTGGTAAGATATGACCGAAAAAGTGGCGAAGAAGTAGGGATTCAACCTAAAGAACGCAAAGGCGAAGATGCCTATATTTGGAATTGGGATTCGCCTTTAGCGGTAAGTTCACATGCTTCAGGACGTTTATACTTTGCAGCGAATAAACTATTTAAAACCAATGACCGAGGGAATTCTTGGGAAGTGATTAGTGATGATTTAACTCGAAAGGTCAATCGAAATGAACTAAAAGTACAAGATAGAATTTGGGGAATTGATGCAGTTGCTAAAAACCGTTCAACTTCTCAATATGGCGCAATTGTCGCTTTCTCAGAATCATCCATTAATGAAAATTTATTGGTGGTAGGTACTGATGATGGCTTGATTCAGATTACCGAAGATGGTGGGCAGAATTGGCGCAAGGTTGATAATATTGCTGGTGTACCTAATCGGACTTATGTCAATGCCGTTTTTGCCTCGCAGCATGACGAAAATGTGATTTATGTGGTGTTTAATAACCATAAAGCGGGAGACTTCAAGCCTTATGTTTATAGAACGAGTAATAAAGGATTGACATGGACAAATATCAGCAATAATCTACCAGAAAGAGGAAGTGTCTATAGTATCGAAGAAGACCATGTGGATAGTGGATTGATTTTCTGTGGAACAGAGTTTGGCGTATTCTTTTCACCTAATGCAGGTGGTCAATGGAAGCAACTTAAAGCGGGTGTACCAACAATTGCCGTTAGAGATTTAGCGATTCAGCGCCGAGAAAATGATTTGGTTTTAGGGACTTTTGGTAGAGGCTTTTTTGTTTTAGATGATTATTCAACTTTACGTTCGATTGAAGCTACACCAATCGATAGTACCGCACAAATTTTTGCAATTAGAGATGCCTTGATGTTTGAAAAAGCGACTCCATTGGGCTTGCCAGGCAAAGCTTTTCAAGGAGATAATTTTTATTCCGCAGATAACTTAGGCCCTGTGGCAATGATTACCTATTACTTCCCTGATAATGTAAAAACCTTAAGGGACAAACGTCGAGCGGCTGAGAAAAAAGCAGCTAAAGATGGTGGCGATAATAGATATCCTACTTTTGAGGAATTGACAGCCGAAACGGAGGAGATTAAACCAGGATTAATTTTTACCATTAAAAATAGTGCAGGAACAGTTATTCGGAAATTCACCAAAGCACCCAAAAAAGGCGTACAACGTTTTGAATGGGATTTGCGCTACGCACCGAAAGATGCGATTAGTCTAAGAAAACCTAGTTTTTATAATCCATTTGCAGGTGTTCAGGAAGGTACTTTAGTGGAACCTGGTACTTATACCGTTTCCATGGCAACTTACTTTAATGGTGAATACCAAGCAACTGGCAATGAAGTTTCTTTTGCCGTCAAGGCCTTAAATAATACCGTTTTACCAGCAGCAAATCGAGCCGATAAAGTGGCATTTCAAAGAGATGTAGCAGAATTAAGTCGGTCTATGAGTGGTGCCCGAAATACGATTAGCGAATTGGATAATAAAATGCGACATATCCGACAAGCGATTAAATTAGCAGAACAACCAATGTCTACTTTAACGGCTGCTGCCAATGCAGTCGAGCAAAAATTGAAGGCGATTAAATTGCAATTATATGGAGACCGAAATAAAGGTACTTTGGATATGGCGTCATCACCAACGCCTGCCCGTCGTTTAGGGGGCATTCGATATGAACAAGGGAATAGTACAGCTGCGCCGACGGCAACGCATCGAGCAAGTTTTGCGATTGCCAAGGAAGAATTTGCCCCTATTTTAGCGGCTATTCGAGAAGTCGCAGATGTGGATATGGTAAAATTAGAAGAACAATTGGAAGTGGCGAAAGCGCCTTATACGCCTGGGCGAAAGATTAAGACTTTGAAGAATTAAAGATAGCAAACCGTAGCTTAGGCATTCTTACCTGAGTATGTCAAGTACGTCATAACCGTAGCTTGGACATTCTTGCCCGAGTATACATTGCATAAAAAAACGTAGCTTAAACAATTTAGTTTAAGCTACGTTTTTATCAAATAAGAATATCTGAACTACGTTTATATTTCTTCTCAGACAAAAATGTCTAAGCTACATTTAGTGTTAAAACTTCACCACTTTCTCCTGCCGCAAACCATACTCTGTCTGAATCAACACCCAATAAACACCAGGTACAAAATCTTGCATATTCAATTCCTGCTGACTTGGTGAATTGCCTCTATTAAAAACTTGTTCCAATAAAACCTGTCCCGTTAAATTAATCAAACGGATATTATCTATTTTTACAGTTGGTGTCTTAATAAACAAACTTTGTCGAACTGGATTTGGGTAAATTTCTATACTTTGTAAAAATTCTTCTTCAATACCGACAGACATACAACCGCCTTCTCCTGCAGTGCCCATCGTTAAATTTAAAGTAACCATACTATCACAACCATTAATCGAGGTTAAATTCTGCGTATAAACGCCTGCTTCCCTAAGCATATCGTCGCCAAATTGGAGGCTATCTTGTGGACATAACATATCTTCAATAGTTGTCTCAATCGATTCTAAAACTTGTAAGTTTAGAATAACCATACTATCACAACCTTCAGCAGTTTTTAAAACAGCCGTATAAGAATTTGTCTCTGTTAAAATAAAAGTATAGAATTCAATCGTATCGCCCGCACAGATGGTTTGTTCCGAAGAACTTTCTAAAATTGGGGCAACCGTCAGGGTCAATTCGACCATACTATCACAACCATTAATGGTACTTAAAGTTTCCCTGTAAATACCTGCTTCAGTCATTGCCCGACCATTAAAAGAACGGCTACTGCCATAACATATTTCCTCCGTCAAAGCGGTAAATGCTATATCATTAACTGCTAAATTTAAAGTAACCAAACTATCACAACCATTTGCTGCGACAAAATTTTGTTGGTAAACACCCGTTGTTTTAATGCTTTGATTATTAAAAGTTAAACTATCTCCTGCACAAATATTTTCATTGCGGTCTGTTTCAAAACGGTCAGAAATTTTCAAAATTAACTGCACAGAACTATCACAACCATTGCTATTAGAAAGGGTAGCTTGATAAATGCCAGCAGTTGATAAAGCCTGTCCATTAAAATCATAACTAGCACTTTCACAGATCGTTTGATTAATGGTAGTTGCTGCCGTATCTTTCACCGTTAAATTTAAAGTAACTACACTATCACAACCATTAATGGCTTGCAAATTCTGTTGGTAAACACCGCTGGCTACTCTCGCTTCATTCGCAAATAAATAAGCTTCGCCTTGACAAATACTTTCCGTTAGCATTGTCTGGAATTTTTCGGCTACACTTAAATTTAAGACGATGTATTGATTACAACCATTCGCAGCCATTAAAGTATCTCGATAAGTGCCTGCTGCCATCAATGTTTGCTCATTAAAACCAAACATATCACCTTGGCAAATCGTGCGGTCAATCACACTTTGCAAAGTATCATTCACCGTTAGATTTAAGACTACGTATTGGTTACAACCATTCGCAGCCATTAAAGTATCTCGATAAGTACCTGCTGCGATTAATGATTGTCCTTTAAATTCAAAACTATCGCCTTGACAAATAGTGCGATCCAAAATCGTTTGAAGCGTATCTAGAATAGTTAATTCTAAAGTCGTGGTACTATCGCAACCATTCAGCGACTGAGAAACCGTTGTATAAGTACCTGCCTGTGTTAAGGCATCTCCACCAAATAGATAAGTATCGCCTTGACAAATCGTCTCATTTAAAGTCATTGCCGAAGTAGCCAATACATCTAAATTCAAAATACTAATACTATCTCCACCAAATACATTTTTTAAAGTATCTCGATAAATGCCACTTTCGGTTAAGGTCAGATTATTAAAATTTATGCTTTCTCCTTGGCAAATAGTGGTCGTAGCGGAAGTACTATCCAAAAATCGGACGGGATTTAAGGTAATTTCTGTGCCTAAGATGGGTGTTTTCTTTCGTTCTTTATCAATTAAGGTGATGCTATCTATGGTTATTCGGAAGTCTGGAAAATCCCCAATAACTACAAAGCCAGGTGTTAAAGTAAGCTCTCCAATTAATCCATTACCACTAGAAGGTAATTGATTAGTTTTGGTATAAGCAACTATATAATCTTTGGGTCTAGATTTTTCTGCCAAATCTTCACTTTTAATGACCGTAGCAGAGTCGTCTGGTAACCAACCCTTTAATTCAAATTTAGTAGCTGTTGAATCAAAAGCTTGTCCATTGACCTTAATAGAAAAAGAAATACCTAATAAACTTTCTACAGGTAGCGTCGCATCCCCTAAATGTATTGGAATGGTAATAGGTTCTGAGTTTGGAAAAATATCTAAATTAGCCGCTTCTGGTACACTAAAAGTAGGGTTAATTCCAGTAATTCCTAAAGGTATTTCATCGGGCGTAAATATGACATCATTATGCGTTCGCCCAAAATTAGCTTTAATCACCTCTACATCATTTTGATCAATAATTCCATTTCCATTACAATCAGCCAAGGATAAATCTAAGCCGGGAACGGCAGAAGTTGCCCAAGGAGTAGTAATAGATTGTGGTGCCCAAGCAGTATCAATTGTTTTCCGTTCAAATCCTTTCTCGCCAAAACCCAATCCAAGAAATAATAAATCAACTCCATTTACAACACCATTATCATTGACATCGCCTGGCCATACTGTCTCTTGTGCAGTTAAAGAAGAAGTGGTTATGACCACTAATAAAAGAAGCAAAAAGGGTTTAAATATTTTCATCGTTTGCATAGTTTTAATTCATGGGAAATATACAATTACTGCAATCTTTGCTTAATGCTTTGTGCTATTAAATTTGTATAGGACAAGCATTCCTTGTAAAAGTATCTTAAAAAATAGTTAGTAACAATTACATTTTTTGTATTTTTCCAGAATAAAATCACCTTTCCTAAGGTGTGATTTGCTTGTTTTTTGATTCTAAAAATCTGATAACTAGATTTTTATAAAAATTAATTGTTATAAAAATTTTCAAAAAAAATATGCAGAATAGTAAACTAATTGACTTATTAAAAACCTTTGAAAAAGAAGATTGGCGTTGGTTTCGCAAATTTTTGTTATCACCTTATTTTAATAATCGAGAAGAATTAGTCATTTTTTGTGATTATTTAAGAGGTCAAGCACCTGATTTTAAAGAGAAAGCTATTCGTAAAGAAAAGGTTTTTAAGAAACTATATCCTGGACAAATTTATGATGAAAAACAGATTAGTTATGCAATGAATTTTCTATTAGGGCAAGCAGAACGTTTTTTAGCACAAAGGGAATTTGAATTACAAACTCCTGTAATTAATATTTATTTGCAGCGATCATTGGTAAGAAGACAATTAGATAAACATTATAAGTACCAGTATGAAAAATCTTATGATTTATTAGAAGATAGAAAAAAGGAAAATATTGATTATTATCTGTTTCAATATCAGAAATCAGAAATAGCAAATGTTCATTATAATAATAAAAATCTTAGGAGTTATGATCCTAATTTGCAAGCAACTTCAGATGAATTAGACCAGTTTTATTTAATACATAAATTAAAACATTGTTGTGAGATGGTGAGTCAATCAAGATTGATGAATGCACCTTATGCACCTATGTTAGAAACAGAAATTATTGATTTTCTCAATAAAACAACTACTCTTAAAACACCGCTTATTTCCGTGTATTTGGAAACTTATTTTATACTAAAAAAAGATAATGCAGAATCTAATTTTGAAAATTTAAAGAAGTTATTAATTGAATATAAAGACTTAATTCCTCCTGTAGAAAAAGCAATAATCTATCAATATGGTGTCAATTATTGCATATTTCAAGTTAATAAAAATAATAACCCGAGACATTATGCAGAGCAGAGTTTAGAATTGTATTTAGAAGGGATTGAAGAGAAAATTTTATTTAATCAAGGCTATTTATCTCCTTGGCATTTTAAGAATGTTGTTAAAATAGGACTCAATTTAAAAAAATATGATTTTACTGAAGAATTTATTCAGAAATATCACAAAAATTTAGAGGATAAATACCAAGAAGATGCTTTACACTTCAATTTAGCTGATATTAATTATCGAAAGAAAAATTACCAAGAAGCGCAAATCCATTTAATACAAGTACAGTATTCTGATATTTCCTATAACCTAGGCGCAAAAACTATGCTTCTGAAAATCTACTATGAAATCAATGAAGGAGAAGCCCTTTTTGCCCTAATCGCTTCGTTCTCTATTTACCTAAGAAGAAATAAAAAACTAGCGAAAGACGTAAGAGAAGCCTACCTAAACTTCACCAACATCCTAGGCAGAATAGTCCGAGCAACGAAATATAAATACCCGGCCATTATCGAAAAAATCAATGAAACCAAACGATTGTATAATCGAAATTGGTTGCTAGAGATTTGTCAGGGACGGTAAATCAAGATTGATTTGGTAACGATATTCCCCTTCTATTTCTGAAGTTTTGATGGCTTCTGAAACCATCCTATTAATCATTGCCTGTAATTGAGTATCTGTGGGCAAAGTATTTATACTGTATCACGGTTATATTGCTGCATTGTTTTATTGTTGTTGAAAGCGAATATTAATCTTAAGTTACTGTTTACCAACAATATAACAATATAACAATATAACAATTTTAACAACTTTTAATTTTAAAGTTCAATTCTAACCCTGTTACAGTATAAAACACCTATATGCCCTACTTTTTCAGCATATAGTTGAAAGATTTCCTCTAATCCTTCTAAGTTATATTTAAAATTAGGCCAATCTTTTTGTTGCCAGTTATACTTCATGAGCCGATTATTTTAGTTAATCGGCTCAAAATCTTTTTTAAACTCAAAAACGCCAACTACTTTTTCTTCTAAACAAGTATGTTAAACATTTAATCGCTTACAATGACTCTTTCTTCAATTATTTGTTATCTTTCCAAATTTTGATTACCAAAAATAACAATTTTTAAAATACATAAATGCACATAAAACAGACGCATGTCGTTCCCAAATCAGGGTTTAAAGGACTAGTAGAAAACTGGCGGTCAGATTTTTTGGCGGCCATTAGTGTTTCGCTAGTTGCCCTTCCTTTGGGTTTAGGGGTTGCGGTTGCTTCTGGTGCACCACCTATTTCTGGGTTGACTTCTGCTATTATTGGCGGCGTTGTGGTTACGCTTTTTCGAGGCAGTCATTTGGCAATTAATGGGCCAGCAGCGGGCTTGATTGCGGTATTATTGGCTGGTTTAGTGACTTTGGATGATGGTTCTGATCAAGTGTTTGCCTATTTATTAGCAGCAACTTGTGTAGCAGGCGTTCTACAAGGGGTAAGTTCGGGATACGCCCAAAAAGTTGTCACTTCTAAAAAAGTGGCCAATTTTAACGTTGATTATTGCCCACAGCCTCATAAAATGCCTTTTGGGTATCTATAGCTGCAGTAGCTGTATAAAT